>LNFM01002907.1_pt1 | contig 35026 bp, 36 predicted proteins | sample 596031 | NCBI WGS metagenome assembly LNFM01 (sample SAMN04254537, study PRJNA301005) | activated carbon metagenome | isolation source: dual media filters at the Ann Arbor, Michigan drinking water treatment plant | place: USA: Ann Arbor
ATCCAGGTCGGCGACACCATCATCGTCGGCAAGAAGCCCACAGGGACCTTGCTGATCGACTACCTGCTGCCCGGCAAGCGCTTGTACCTGATTGGCACCGGCACCGGCGTGGCGCCGTTCCTCAGCATCATCCGCGACCCCGACACCTACGAGCGCTTCGAGAAGGTGATCCTGGTGCACGGCGTGCGCGAGGTGAAAGAGCTGGCGTATCACCACTACCTGAGCGAGGAGCTGCCGGCGCACGAGTTCCTCGGCGAGATGGTGTCCAGCCAGCTGCTGTACTACCCGACGGTCACCCGCGAGCCCTTCGTCAACCAGGGCCGCATCACCACGCTGATCGAGACCGGCAAACTGACCACCGACCTGGGTCTGCCCGCACTCGATCCTGAACACGACCGCGTGATGTTGTGCGGCAGTCCCGAGATGCTGCGCGACCTGAAGGCGATGCTGGAAGCTCGCCACTTCAAGGAGGGCAACACGTCGAAACCCGGTGACTACGTGATCGAGCGAGCCTTCGTGGAGCAGTGACCCGTAGTTGCAGGGCGTCTCACCACGGCAAGGGTTCGCCGTGGTGATTGAAGAAGCCGCCGTTCTGGGCAGTGGTCAACCCGTCAATCACCTTCAGCAGACGCGCTGCGGCCGTGTCGGGTGTCTGGATTTCCAGCCCTGACTTGGCGAAGCCGGACGACAGCGGCGTGTCGACGGTGCCCGGATGCAGCGCGACGCAGATCGCCTGCGGCTTCTGGCGTGCGAGCTCGATCGCCGCGGTGCGCACCAGTTGGTTCAGCGCCGCCTTCGAGGCGCGGTAGCTGTACCAGCCTCCGAGCCGGTTGTCGCCGATGCTGCCGACCTTGGCCGAGAGGGTGGCAAACACCGACTTGCCTGACCGCGGCAGCAGCGGCAGGAAATGCTTCATCAGCAGCGCCGGACCGATCGCATTGACAGCGAATGCATGCGCCATGTGCGCTGCGTCGAGATCCCGCCACGACTTCTCTGGTGCGAAACCGTGGCCATGCAGGAAGCCGGTGGCGTCGATCACCAGACGCAGCGGCAGGCCTGCACTCACAAGCTTGTCGACGTGCTCGGCCGCAGCCGCGATGCGGGATTCGACTGTGAGGTCGATGTCGAGATCGACGTCTGTGTTGGTGCTTGCCGAACGTGTCGCGTCGAGGTGTCGCCCAGCGGCCAGCACCTGGCTGAATCGGGGATCGCTGCGCAGCTGTTGGTACAGCGTTGCACCCAAGCCACCACGCACACCGATCACCACAGCCAAGCCGCCAGAAAAGCCGGAACCGCTGGAATTGCCTGCGGTGGCAGGCTCTGGCGGTATGGCCGCCTTCGTCAGTTCGATGCCGTGCCCAGCGAGGAGGCAGATGAGCCCGCCGATGCTGCGGTGGCGGCAGCCAGGGCGAGGCAGGGATTGCATTTGCCCAACCCGGCCATGCGCACATCGGGCCGACCGTCGCCTGTCTTGAAGTTGGCCTGACAGCGTCGGCAGACGTACATCTTCGAGCTGGACATCATCGTCTTGGCGCCGTGCTCTGCGGGCGGTCGGGCCGCTGAATACTCAGCCTGAGTCTGCCGCAGCTTCTGTGCAGAGTCTGTGGATTTATCGGTCTTGGCGTTGCGTGTGGTCATGGCAAGCAGAGAAGTCTTGTTGCCCGCGCCGGGCGAGAGCGTCGTCAGCGGGTTTGAATTGTCCACGCAATCACCATGCCTCGTCTCTCCCCGTCAAGGGGGAGTCACCGCACAGCCGACTCGCTGTGCATGCAGCGGCTGATCGGCCAGCTGATTGACCGGCAGGTCGGCGTTGCCAACAGCGGAGCCGGCCAAGCGTTGCCACACACCGGCTTGATCTGCCTGGTGGTCTCAGCAGAATTCACACCCCCCGCGTTACGCCGGTGGATCGAGCCAAATCGCCGGACACCCACGACGACGCCCCAATCCAGTGCAGACCTGTCCCCTTTGGTTCCCCAATCGCGTTACGTGGATGTCTGTCGGTGATACCGAGACTGCCGGAGACGTGAGCAATACTGAGACCAGCGTGACCGCGGCCGTCGCAGTGTCCCTCGCCTTGATTCGGTGCTTGCGTGCACCATCGCCAGCCATCTACCTCTCAGGACTCGCTCATGATCGTTCGCATCGAAATCGACACCCCGCCGGGAGGCCTGTTCGAGTACCGGGTCACCGACGAAGGAGAGACGCTGTATGCCGATGCCGAGTTGCCGTCGCTTGCCGATGCGCTGGTAGCGGCGGTGGAGGGACTGGCGCCAGAGGTGGTCGGCGCCGAGGTCTGGTTCCGAGGTGTGGTGTCAGGCACCTACCCGCTCCATGTGATCGCTGCCAACCACGAACAGATCGCCACCCACGCGGTCAATACCACCGCTGCGATCTTCGAGGGCTTGGGTGGCCCCAGCGACTCCTTGGTGCGGCAATGAGGACTTCTGGTCGTGCGATGCGCACTCTGACGCACCGCCGCGCGCTTGGCTTCACGATCGTCTGGGGACTGCTGCTCGGCGTCTGCGTGGCTGCTCGCGCACAGGCGACAACGCCATTGGGCGAGCTGATGCTGTACGGCATGCGCCTCAAGGGTGCCTCCGCAGAGAGCTTCATCACGGCAGCGCTCAAGGCCGGCGCGGCTCCCCTGGCGCAGCGCAGCGATGAGCCGCCGAGCTTCGACACCCGGGCCGCAGGGGTGCCTGGCCTGCAGCGCCTGACGGTGGTGAGCGATGCGACCGGGCTGGTCAGCGCACAGTTCGTCATCAAGCCCTACGGCCAGGAAAACGAGGCGCTGCGTCAGCTGCTGGTCAGCAAGTACGGCCTGCCGAACACGGCCGATGGTGCCCGCCGTCCTTTCCCCGCCTTCGCCGCCCGGTTTGCGCCCCGCGGCACCTTCGACTGGGATTTCGCCAGCGGCATGAAGCTCATCTATCGCCAGCCGGTCCTCGGCGATGCCACGCTGTCGTACACCGATGTCGAGCGGTCGCGCCGTCTGTCAGCAACTTCAGCGCCGCCTGGCGCCTCTGGTGCGGCATCCCTGGTCAACCGGTTCTGAACCAGGCGCAGCGGCTGTAGAGTCCGCACCATGATGAACGCCACGCCGCTGTTCCTCGACAAGCTGACAGGCTTGCATCACCGGGCGTATTTTCTGGATCGTCTCAGTGAAGCTGCCGAGACCGCACAGACAGAACAGCGAGCGCTGGCGTTGCTGCTGGTCGACCTGGACAACCTGTTCCTGATCAACATGGAGCGCGGCCGCGACAGCGGCGACCGAGCGTTGGTCGCACTGGCCATGACGCTGCAGCAGTCGGCACGCGCAGGCGACACGGTGGCGCGGCTCGGTGGCGACCAGTTTGCGCTGTTGCTCCCGGACACTTCATTGGCCACGGCTGCGCAGTTCGCCTGTGGCATTCGCAGCCTGATCGGCCGGGCGCACGATGTGCATCCGGACATTGGCACGATCGACGTCTGCATCGGCGTGGCCGAACGTCCCGACCGCGGGCCTTGGCGTGCGCACGACCTGCTGACGCTGGCCGACTTGCGCCTGAACTCGGCCAAACGCTCGCGTCAATGGCCAGGGTCGACGCAGCAGGTGTGGGCCGGGCCGCCGGATCTGCCAGACGACGACGGCGACGACTGAGGCGCTGCAGGGGCTTGGAAAGCCTCAGTGTGCGAGCGTGAGCTGCCAGCGGGCCATCGCCGCTTCGCTGATTTCGCTCGCTCGCACCAGATCGCTGAGGAAGATGTGCGCAGCCTGGTCGATGCACTGTTGAAGTTCGATCGAATCGGCGTAGATGTGGTGAGCGGGGTTGATCACCAATGTCGGCAAGGCAGTGCGCTTGAGCAGGATGGCCTGGATGTGGCGGCAGACGACGTACTCGAAGACGAAGGCCCGGTCGATGTCCACTTTCGCAGCCACGGCGAAAACGATCTGCTCGAGTTTCATGAAGGCTCCTGTCGAGAGTGTCGGGTTCAAATCGCTGCGGCAGCGGCCGCCATGACAGAGATATCGGCCGCGACGTCCCGCTTGTGAGGGTATTCCGCACGAAAGCGTGTTTGCGATGAGGTGTGTTCGGCGCAGGCTTGTGGTCGACGCCGCTGCGCTGCACTCAGACAGCTACCTCAACCTCACATCTCTGCACATCGGCCAGCGAGGTTCATGCAGTGATCACCCGGCCTGACAAGGTGCCGCGCAAGGCATTGCACACCATGATGGCTTCGGCGCGCGCCAGGTCGCTGGCGCTCAGGCTGCGCTCTGTGGCCTGCCATTGCGGATCAGCCAGCACCAGGCTGCGCATCACGCCGGGCAGAGCGCCATCGGTGACCGGCGGCGTGTACCAGCGACCGGCCAAACTCAGGAACACCGAGGTACGCCCACCTTCGACCAAGCGTCCATCTTCGGTGAAGAATAGGCTGTCGAAGGCGCCGGCGCGCTCGGCGGCGCGAACACCCTCGTCGTAGTGCTGACGCAACGTGGTCTTGTGGGCAGACAGCGGTTGCGCGTTCGGCAGGCGATGCTCGGCGATCAGCACTGAAACAGCGGCGCGCTCTGTGCCGCGCGGCATGTCGTTCAGTGCGGCGTGAGTCAGTTGCAGGCGGCCGTCATGGGCCAGCGACAGCCGAAGGCGGTGGTGCTCGTGCGGGTCTTCGAACAATCCGCTCAGACGCGAATCGACCAGGCGCACAGCGACGTCACGATCGAAGGCGAAGCCCAGAACCTGCGCGCTGTGGCCGAGTCGCGCCAGGTGCAGGGCGAGGTGTTCGACACCCTGACCCCGTGTGGCCCGCATCGTCTCGAACAACTCGAAGCCCGGTGGCGCCGCAGTCAGAAAGCGGGCTTTCAGGAGGCACTCCTCGAACTCCTCGTCGGCCCGGCTGTCCAGCACGATGCCCGCACCGATGCCCAGCCGCGCCGGGCGCAGGCCGGCGTCCTCGGCACCGAGCGTGAGGGTGCGGATCGCGACCGACAGGCAGAAATTGCCCAGGCGCGCATCGCCATGCGGCGCGTCCAGCCAACCGATCGTGCCGCAGTACAGCCCTCGCGGGCTCGACTCCAGGCGTGCGATCCAGTCCATCGTGTGGTGCTTGGGTGCACCGGTGATCGAGCCGCAGGGGAACACCGCGCGCAGCAGCGCTGGGAAATCCACCTCGGGTCGCACGCGCGCCTGCACCGTCGAGGTCATCTGGAACACCGTCGAGTACGGCTCGATCGCGAACAGATCCGGCACCTGCACCGAACCGGTCTGCGCAATGCGGCCGAGGTCGTTGCGCAGCAGGTCGACGATCATCAGGTTCTCAGCCCGGTTCTTCACATCAAGCGACAGGTGACGTGCGGTCTCGCTGTCGGCTTCGGGCGTGAAGGTTCGAGACGCGGTGCCCTTCATCGGGCGCGCGGTCAGCAACCCGTCATCGTGCCGCAAGAACAGCTCGGGCGAGCACGACAGCACATGCGTCGTCTCACCATCGCACGGCTGAGCTCCCTCGCCGCACGGCAGCTGGATAAAGGCGCCGAAGGCCACCGGCTGCAGCGCCCGCAACCGGCGGTACAGCTGCACGGGTGCGCCGTAAACCTGCCCGTGCAGCCTGTAGCTGTAGTTGACCTGATAGGTCTCGCCGGCGCGAATGGCCTCGTGAATGCGATGGATGGACTGGGTGAAGGCTGGCTTGTCGACGCTGGCTTCGAGGTTCATCACACCAGCGGCATTGCACATCCCGGAATCGCCAGCGAACTCCGCGGCAAGATCATCCAGCCACTGGTCGGCCTCGACCCTCGACAGCTTCGTGCATTCGGCGAACATCAGCACCCGCAGCGCCGAGCGATCGTCAGCGCTCAAAGAACGGTCGCCGGCCTGCAGGAGCTTGGCGCCCCACTCGTAGTCGGCCAGCAGCAGCGCATGCAGTCCGCCGCGCAGATCGGCATCGACGGCCGCCCAGGTGTCGACAAGCGTGACAGGGTCGGTGCAGCGATGCTCACGCACGAAACCGCGGTAGGCGCGGCTGGTGGGACGCTCTTCAGAGGCGTCGCGGTCGTCGAGCAGGGCGATGCAGCGTAGATCGCTTCGCTGCGCGGCCAGCGGTGTGGCCGTCGGCACGTTCAGACCGCTCCGGTTGCCAGCGCTCGACCCAGCAGATCGAGCATGGACTGCATCATCGTCTGGTGCGTCGCCCAATGTTCGCGTGCCATCTGGCGGTGGCGCAGCGAGGCGTCGATATCGCCCAGTGCCGCGAACACCTGGTCGAGCCGCCCGCAGGCGATGGCCAGGTCTTCCACGTACATGCCCGGATCGATCAACGCTGCGGCAGCGTTCGCATCCGTGCGAGCGCCGCTCGCGTCACCGGTGTGAAAGCGGCACCAGGCCTGATCGGCCAGGTGCACCGCACGCATGTGCGCCAGGCCTTGCCTGTCAGCGTCGGCCAGGTGGGCTTCGTACAGCGCGAGGGCTTGCGCGTGTTGTTGCTCTGCGGAATACAGCTGCGCGCGCAGCGTATTGACGAAGCTGTCTTGCGGTGCCGAGCCCACCCACTGGTCCAAATTGAAGGACGCATCGAGCCAAGCCTGCGCACGGCGTGCTTCTGCACCGTCGATGCTGCCGAAGATCGAGGCCCGCGATGCATGGTTGCAGCGGTGGCACGCCATCATGAAGGTGACGATGCTGAGCAGCGCTTCGTCGCCATCGGCCACCGCATGCTCACGGGCGCGGGTGTACCAGGGCTGCGCGAGATCGAGGCGGTTGGCCCAGTGATAGCCGGAAGCGGCAACCAGTGAGGCGCGCGCCCGCGCTGCGTGGTGATCCGGCTCCGCCAGTTGCAGGGCCAGCGTCAGGTACTTCGCCATGTCATCGAAGTCGTCCTGCATGTACCCGAGGTGAGCGAGCCAGGCCGCGCTCAGTGCCTGCAAGGGCTTCAGCCGGGCCGCAGCGCTGAGCGCCTGGGCGCGCCGCATCTTGTCGCGCCCGACCGAGGGGCGGCCGCTGTACTGTTCGATCCAGGCCTCGACGATGCAGATCCACGCTGTGACCACCGCCGACGGTCGCTCGGCGAAGTCGCGCCGCAGGGTCTGCAGCTCGGCATTGGCTTCGTCCAGGTTGCCCTGTCGCGCCAGCAAACCTGCCCGTTCGGCTCGCACACATGCCGCATCGACCGGATGTCTGGAAGCAGCCAGCGCGGCATCGAGCCGCGCCATCATCGGTGACGGGGGCGACCTCATCGGGTCAGGCGTTGCAAGGCTTCCCGGTAAGTCGCTGCAGTGTGTTCGACCACCGATGCCGGCAGAGACGGCGCCGGCGCCTGCTTGTTCCAGGGCTTTCCAGCGACGACCGCTTGCTCCAGCCAGTCGCGCACGAACTGCTTGTCGTAGCTCGGCGGGTTGAGGCCATCGCGCAAGGCGGCCTGGTAGCCTTCGAGTGGCCAGAAGCGCGAGGAGTCGGGCGTCAGTACCTCGTCCATCAGCGTCAGGGTGCCGTCGGCATCGAGGCCGAACTCGAATTTGGTGTCGGCAATGATGATGCCCTTGGTCAGCGCGTAAGCGGCGGCCGTTTGGTACAGCGCGATGGCCACCTCGCGCACCTGAGCGGCCAGCGGCGCGCCGATGATCTCGGCCATGCGCTCGAACGAAATGTTCTCGTCGTGGTCGCCCATCTCGGCCTTGGTGGCCGGAGTGAAGATCGGGTGTGGCAGCTTGGACGCGTTGACGAGCCCCTCGGGCAGCGCCACGCCGCACACCGATCTGCTCTGTTGGTATTCCTTCCATCCGCTGCCGGCCAGATAGCCGCGCACCACGGCCTCGACGGGAAGCGGCTTGAGCCGCTTGACCAGCATCGACCGCCCGACCACCTGGGCGCGCTCATCAGCGGCCACGACACTCTCGGGAGCCTCCCCGGTCAGGTGATTGGGCACGATGCCCTGGAGCCGCTCGAACCAGAACAGCGCCATCTCGGTCAGCAGCTGGCCCTTGCCCGGGATGGGTTCGCCCATCACCACGTCGAAGGCGCTGAGGCGATCGCTGGCGATCATCAGCAGCCGATCGGCGCCGACGGCGTAGTTGTCGCGGACCTTGCCCCGCGCCAGCAGGGGCAGGCTGTGCAGGCGGCTTTCGAGCAAGGCTTCAGTCATGGCGAGGCGAGTTCGTCTGGAGTTCAGAAAGGATCAGACCACGGTCTGGGCGAGCTCGCCCTTCGCGTAGCGCTGCGCAATGACCTGCAGCGACTCCGGCTTGATCTTCGGGCCCTGGCCTTCGCAGCCGAACTCCAGGTAACGCGCCTTGCAGACCTGGTAGGCCGCCTCGCGTGCCGGCTTCAGCCATTCGCGGGCGTCGAACTTATCCGGGTTCTCGGCGAGGAACTTCCGTACCGCACCCGTCATCGCCAGGCGGATGTCGGTGTCGATGTTGATCTTGCGCACGCCGTGCTTGATGGCTTCCTGGATCTCCTCGACCGGCACGCCGAAGGTTTCCTTCATCTTGCCACCGTACTGGTTGATGATGGCCAGCAACTCCGGCGGCACGCTGGAGGAGCCGTGCATCACCAGGTGGGTGTTCGGGATGCGCTTGTGGATCTCCTTCACGCGGCCGATCGCGAGGATGTCACCTGTGGGTTTGCGGCTGAACTTGTACGCGCCGTGGCTGGTGCCGATCGCGATGGCCAGTGCGTCCAATTGCGTGGCCTTCACGAACACGGCTGCCTCTTCAGGGTCGGTCAGCATCTGGCTGTGGTCCAGCTTGCCGACCGCGCCGATGCCGTCTTCCTCGCCGGCATCGCCGGTCTCGAGGTTGCCCAGGCAACCCAGCTCGCCTTCGACCGTGACACCCACCGCATGCGCCATGTCGACGACCTTGCGCGTGACCTGCATGTTGTAGTCGAAGCTAGATGGCGTCTTGCCGTCTTCCATCAGCGAGCCGTCCATCATCACCGAGCCGAAGCCCAGGTTGATCGCGCCTTCGCAGATCTTGACACTGGTGCCGTGGTCCTGGTGCATCACCAGGGGCACCTGCGGGTAGGCTTCGGTGGCAGCCTGGATCAGGTGCTTGATGAAGGGCTCGCCGGCGTACTTGCGTGCGCCTGCACTGGCCTGCAGGATGACCGGCGCACCGACCTCGTGGGCGGCCTGCATCACGGCCTGCACCTGCTCGAGGTTGTTCACATTGAAGGCGGGGATGCCATAGCTGTGCTCGGCGGCGTGGTCGAGCAGCTGGCGCATGGAGACGAGTGGCATGGTCGTTTCTCGTGGAGTGTGGTAACCCGAGAGGTGGCCTGGCTGACCGTTGCCAGCGAGGCAAAAAGGCTGCCGAAGCAGCGCCCTCCGTAGTGCAAATCATTGTATCGGCCGGGTCCTTCGGCCCCGCGTGCACCCCCCCGCAAGTGCGGGAGCGCTGGCCTGTGCGGAATGTCGCGTGGCGGCGCGTTACGCCACCCGGCAGACCTTCAGCATGTTGGTGCCGCCGGGGTAGCCCATCGGTTCGCCGACGGTGATCGCATAGGTGTCGCCCGGCTTGAGCACGCCCTGCTCGACCAGCAAGCCCTCAGCGCAGGCCAGCGCCTGGTCGCGGTCGGTGAAGTTGGGCATCAGCAGCGGGCGCACATTGCGGTACAGCGCCATCTTGCGCTGGCTCGTGACCTTCGAGGTCAGACCGTAGATCGGCACATGGACCTTGTGGCGGCTCATCCACAGCGCGGTCGAGCCGGATTCGGTCAGCGCCAGGATCGCCTTGCAGCCCAGGTGGTGCGCGGTGAACAGCGCCGCCATCGCGATCGACTGGTCGATGCGGCCGAACAGCTTGTTGGTGAAGCCGGCATCGAGCGAGATCTCCTCGGCTCGCTCGGCCTCGAGGCAGATCGAGGCCATCATCTCGACCGTCTCGACCGGGTACCTGCCCGCTGCCGTCTCGGCGCTGAGCATCACCGCGTCGGTGCCGTCGAGCACCGCGTTCGCCACATCGCTGACCTCGGCGCGCGTGGGCACGGGGTTGACGATCATCGACTCCATCATCTGCGTGGCGGTGATGACGATGCGGTCGAGCTCGCGCGCCATCTTGATCATCTTCTTCTGCAGCGCGGGCACCGTCGCGTTGCCAACTTCAACTGCGAGGTCGCCGCGCGCGACCATGATGCCGTCGCTCGCCTTCAGGATACTTTCCAGTACCGGGATCGCTTCGCTGCGCTCGATCTTCGCGATCAGCGCCGCCTTGTGCTTGTGCGGCTCGCCGGCCAGGTTGGCGAGCTGGCGCGCCATTTCCATGTCGGTGGCGCTTTTCGGGAAGCTCACCGCGAGGTACTCGCACTGGAAGCTCATCGCGGTCTTGATGTCTTCCATGTCCTTGGCCGTGAGCGCCGGCGCGGTGAGGCCGCCCCCGGCCTTGTTGATGCCCTTGTTGTTCGACAGCTCGCCGCCGATCACCACGGTGGTGTGCACCTCGGCGCCGCGCACCGCATCGACGGTCAGCTTCAGCAGCCCGTCGTTGAGCAGCAGGGTGTCGCCCGGGCGCACGTCCCGCGGCAGTTCCTTGTAGTCCAGGCCGACCCGCTCGTTCGTGCCGAGCGCGGCGGTCTCGCCATCGAGGATGAACGTCTGTCCGGCTTCGAGCATCGTCTTGCCGCCCTCGAACTTGCCGACGCGGATCTTCGGACCCTGCAGGTCGGCCATCAGGGCGACCTCCTTGCCGACCCGCTTCGCCACCTCACGAACCAGCGCTGCGCGGTCGATGTGGTCCTGCGCGCTGCCGTGCGAGAAGTTCAGCCGCATCACGTCGACGCCGGCGCGGATCAGCCGCGCGAGCACCTCGGCAGAGCTGGAGGCCGGTCCCAGGGTAGCGACGATCTTGGTGGCACGCAGCATGGTTGGTTCTTCGCGGTAGTGCCAGGCTGTGCGTTGAGCTCAGTGCCCGGTCAGGCCGGCGCGTCTTGCGCGCGCTGCTCGAGGATCTCGATCGCAGGAAGCACCTTGCCTTCGAGCATTTCGAGAAAGGCGCCGCCGCCGGTGCAGATATAGCCGACGCCGTTTTCGACGCCGAACTTGGCGATCGCCGCCAGGGTGTCGCCGCCGCCGGCGATGCTGAACGCGCTGGAGGCCGCGATCGCGTGCGCGATGGCTCCGGTGCCGTGCGAGAACGCTTCGAACTCGAACACGCCGACCGGCCCGTTCCAGACGATCGTGCCGGCCGTCTTCAGCTTCTCGGCCAGAGCCGCCGCGGTCTTGGGACCGATGTCGAGGATCAGGTCATCAGCTGCCACATCGGTGGATGCCTTCGTCGTGGCAGGCGCATCGGCCGCGAAGGTCTTTGCCGTGACCACATCGACGGGAATGGGCACCTCAGCACCACGCGCCTTCATCGAGGCGATCACCGCCCGGGCCTTGTCGACCAGGTCAGCTTCGGCCAATGACTTGCCGATCGGCAGGCCAGCGGCCAGCATGAAGGTGTTGGCGATGCCGCCACCGACGATCAGCCCATCGACCTTGGCCGACAGTGCTTCGAGGATCGTCAGCTTGGTGCTCACCTTGCTACCTCCGACGATCGCGATCAGCGGCCGCTTCGGTGCGGCGAGCACCTTCGTGATGGCATCCGCCTCGCCGGCCAGCAACGGACCCGCGCAGGCGATGCGTGCGTACTTCGCGATACCGTGCGTGGAGGCTTGCGCGCGGTGCGCGGCGCCGAATGCATCGTTGACATAGATGTCGCACAGCGCGGCCATCTTGCGGCTCAGCGCCTCATCGTTCTTGGCCTCGCCGACGTTCAGGCGGCAGTTCTCCAGCAGCACCAGCTCGCCTGCCCCGAGCGAGCGGCCGTTCACCGTCACGCCATCGACCCAGTCCTTGATCAGCGGCACCGGGCGGCCCAGCAGTTCACTGACATGCGCGGCGATCGGTGCCAGCGAGTCTTCGGCGGTCCAGTGGCCTTCCTTCGGCCGCCCCAGGTGCGAGGTGACCATCACCGACGCGCCGGCCTTCAGCGCAGCCTCGATACAGGGCAGCGAGGCGCGGATGCGGGTGTCGTCGGTGATGCGACCAGCATCGTCCTGTGGCACGTTGAAATCGACGCGGATGAACACCCGCTGGCCCGCAACGCGGTTCGCGGCGATGAGATCGGTGAATCGAATGGCTTTCATGGGTGGGTGATGGCTCTGGAAGCCGCTTGAGTCTAAGGTGGACTGTGGCTGCTGGGTAGCTCACCAGCCGAACATCAGCCGCAATGGCAAATAGGCTGCGAGCCCCGCCAGCAGCGGCCCGAGCACGCCGGGTCGCCAGGCGTACCAGAGCGTGGTCACCAGCGCGGCTGGCAGCCGGGCATCCTGCCAGGTGCTGATGAGTTGGCCTTGCGTCATCACGATCTCCGGAACGATGACAGCCGACAGCGCGGCCAGCGGAGCGACCTTCAAGCCGCGCTGCAGCCAGTCTGGAATTGGCACCTCGCGCTCGGGAAACAGGAAGAACCCTCGCGAAACGACGGTGATGATCGCCAATCCGACGATGGTCAGTGCGGTGTAGGCTGTTTCGGTCATCGAGTGCGCCTTCAGCTTGGCCGTTGCAGACGCCGGGCCGCGTTCTGGCCCTGCTCGATGAGCAGCCCCGCTGCCACCGCCGCCACGATGGCGACGATGATGTTGAGCTTCAGCGGCAGCGCAAACGCCGCGACGGCAGCGCTGCCGGCGACCCCGGCGACCACCCAGGTGCTGCGGTCGGACAACAGGCTGTAGGTGATGCCGATCATCGCCAGCGTCCCGGCAAAGCCGAGGCCCCAGGCTTCCGGGATCACGTTGGCCAGCGCGATCCCGATCAACGAGGGCACTTGCCAGGCGACCCACAACAGCAGCGCACCGCCGACGAAGTAGGGCAGCTGTCCCGGCGCTCGACTGGGACCGTTTTCATCATCGGGATAGGCTCGCTGGAAGCCGATCAGGCTCAGATCCACCGCCAGGTAGCCGAGCAGCAGTCTGTAGCGCCGAGGCACATGTGCAAACACCGAGCGCCAGCGGGCGCTGTAGATCACGAAGCGCAGATTGACGCAGAAACCCGCCGCCCAGATCACCCACATCGGTGCCCCGGCCGCCAGCAAGGGCAGTGCCGCGAGTTGGGCGCTGCCGGCATACACAAGAAGCGTCATCAGTGCCGCCATCGGCACGCTGAGGCCACCCTTGACCATCGCCACCCCCGTGACCAGCCCCCAGGCGCCGATGCCGGCTGCCAGGCTGCGCATCTCGCGCGCGCCTCGGCGGAAGTCGGGGTCGCCAAGCAGCGACCGGATGGCGGAGATCATGGAACGATTGTGCGGGCTCACGTTGCGCCGCAAGGCCCGGGGGGGCGTGGCTCCGGGCCACGTCCGACAGGTCGCGCTGTAACCGCTGGCCTTGAGCCCTTATTGGGCTTCCGGCTCCTTGGCGTCCTTGGGCGCTTTCGCGGTCTGGGTGGCTGACGCGGGTGCTTCTGCTGCCGGTGTCTTGCTGCCCGCGCTTTCCACCGGATCCTCGAGTTCCGGCGATACCGCGTCGATCTTGTTCTCTCGCATGTAGTCGTTCATCTCGCGCCAGCCGGCGAAGACCGCCGCCTTGTCGGCCTTCTTGTTCAGCGAGTAGCAGTCCTCGATGGCCCGGCCGGCATGGCGGCAGGCGCCCCCGATGGCGGAGCCTTCGGCACTGCGGGCCGCTGCGATCTTTTCGGGCGACTCGATGCCCAACTGGTCGCAGCCAGCCAGCGGCAGTGCGACGACGGCAATCAGGGCAGACAGGACTAAGCGCAGCATGGCGAACTCGACAGGGCGAAGAAACTCTTCGGGGCTCATCGTGCTATCGACCACGCACACCGTGACTTGAGCCAGAACTGGCGGGTGTTTGCATGCTGTTTCAGCGACTAAGGTCACCGATGACAGAATGATGAGCCTCGTCGCGGCAGTGGACCCGACGGTTCCGCGCTCAACCCACGCTGCCGTGTCCCTACACAACAACAACGACTTCGCCTCCGAGACGCCCGCCAACCGCAGGGTGGCGCCGGCGGACGCGGCACAGCCGATGGACGTGATCTTCATCGAGGGTTACAGCGGCCAGACGGTGATCGGCATCCACGACGTCGAACTGCACCGACCGCAGACCATCGTGGTCGATGTGCACGCCGGCTTGCCCCGCGCCAAGGCCTGCGAGACCGACCGCATTGCCGACACCATCGACTACGGCGCTGTGCATGAGCGCCTCGCCGCTCTGTACCGCGATCACCAGCTGACGCTGCTGGAGTCGTTTGCGGAGGCCATCGCCCACATGCTGATCGTCGATTTCGGTGCCGCCTGGGTGCGCGTCAAGGCGGTCAAGCCGAAGAAGTTTCCTGATGTGGAGGCGGTGGGCGTTGTGATCGAGCGGCGCGCGCACTGCTGATCGCTGACTCAGGCTGCCGTGAAGGGCTGCTGGGGCGCCGAGCCTTTCCGAGCCAGCACCTCGGCGGCCGTCGGCGAGCCCGTGACGGCACGCTGGATCGCCTCCTTGGTGGCCAGGTAGTTGTAGTTCTCGATCTTCTTGTCGTCTTCTGCCAGCCAGTGGATGAAGACGCTGACGCAAATGAACAGGTTATCGGCTTCGATCAGAGGGATCGTGCCGTCCTCGACCGAGTCGGCCACGGCCATCGCGATGCCGCGCTGCGCCGGGCCGAACATCTGCACGGCCTGCTTCGCTCCCTTGAGCGTGACCTTGTTGAACATCACGGTAGCGGGCTTGGTCAACAGGTTCGGCGCAATCACGGCCAACATCGACGTGAAGCCATCCTTGTTGTTGACCAGCGCGTTGGCGAACGCGGTTTCGGCCGCGCTGCCGCGGGGGCCGATGAGCAGGTCGATGTGCGCCACTTCGTGGCCTTCGCCGACCATGGATTCGCCCACCCTCAAGCGATCGATCTTCGCCATGATTTCTATCCCGGATATTCAAGTTGAGATGGCACGGTTGGGTGATCGCCCAGCCTGACAAGAACCTTATCACCATGCCCTGATTCGACGCCTCGTTGCCACGGCATCCGACAATCGCCGCATGCCCCGCTTCGCTCCCAACCTGACGCTGATGACCACCCGTCCCTGTTCGACCTGATCGACGCTCTGGACTGGTGGCACTGCGCGCATGGAACTCCCATTGCCCACCAGAATCCAGCTCTCTCATCGAGAAAATGAAAGATATTGATGTCTCCATCGGTGGTTGATCGACGACCCTTTGGGTGTCCCGACGCACGATCGGCCCTCGCAGCCATGCGTGTCCGGCTCATGGGCCTGATCGCCGCGCTCGTCTGCACCTTGCCGGTCTTCGCGCAGCCGGTGAAGACCGATCACGTCACCGCCGAGCTGGTGGCCGAGCGCAGCGCGGTGCAGCCAGGCCAGGCGTTGCGCATCGGTCTGCGTCTGCAGCACATCCCGCACTGGCACACCTACTGGCGCAACCCGGGCGATTCCGGCCTGCCCACCACGCTGACCTGGACGCTGCCTGCTGGCAGTGAGGCTGGTGCGATCGAATGGCCCGCGCCGCAACGACTGCCCATCGGCCCGCTGGTCAACTATGGCTATGAGGGCGAACTGCTGCTGCCGCTGGTCTTCACGGCCCCGGCCGATGCGCAGCCGGGCAGCACACTGAACCTGGAAGCGAAAGCGACCTGGCTGGTGTGCCGGGACGTCTGCATCCCCGAGAGCGCCACGTTGAGACTGAAGCTGCCCGTCGTCGGTGGCGGCACTGCCGTCGATGCGCTCACCCCTGGCAGCACCGAGCACAAGGCGCTGTTCGAGCGCACCCGGGAGGCGCAGGCCGAGCCGCTCGTCGGTTGGACGGTCGATGCGCAGCAGGCCGGGCGAGAGTTGCTGGTCACGTTCTCGAAGCCGCTCGAACCTGCCGCACTCCGACCGCCCTTGGAGTTGTTTCCGTATGCCGAGCAAGTGATCGAGCCGGCGCAGCACGAAGTGTTTCGCACCGACGGCGGGTACGCGGTCAAGCTGCGCTTGCTCGACGGCGTGGCTGCGCCGGTGTCGTTCTCCGGCATCGTCGTGGTGCAGGGCGATTCGGCACCCGGTGCGCCCACGGTCTGGGGCGGCACGCGGCGATCGGCCGAGTTCGACACGCCGGTTCGCGCCGTTGCTGCGTTCCAGTGGCCGGAGGGCGCGAAGGCGCTCGCGCAAGAAACCGTTTTGACCACCGAGACACTCGGTGGCGGGGCCGATCTGGGGTGGGCGACAGCGCTGTTGCTGGCCTTCGTCGGCGGCATGGTGCTGAACCTGATGCCTTGTGTTTTCCCTGTGTTGTCCATCAAGCTGCTGAGCCTGGCGAAGCACGGCGGCGACCAGCCGACGGCGGCCGCCGCGCTGCGCACCCATGCGCTGGCCTACAGCGCAGGTGTCGTGCTGAGTTTCCTCGCATTGGCAGCGCTGCTGCTGGCCTTGCGCGCTGCCGGCAGTGCGATCGGCTGGGGCTTCCAGTTGCAGGAACCGGGCGTCGTGTTCGTGCTGGCGCTGTTGTTCTTCGCGCTCGGCCTGAACCTGATGGGCGCGTTCGAGTTCGGCGGGCTGCTGCCGCAAAGTCTGGCCACCTGGCGCGATCGGCGACCGGCGGTCGATGCGCTCGCGTCTGGCGTTCTGGCGGTGGTGGCCGCCAGTCCGTGCACCGCGCCGTTCATGGGTGCGGCGCTTGGCTATGCCATCACCCAATCGCCGGCGGTCAGCCTCAGCGTGTTCGGCGCGCTCGGTCTGGGCATGGCGCTGCCGTATGCGCTGCTGGTCCTGATGCCGGGCTGGCGCTCACGGTTGCCGCGAGCCGGCGCCTGGATGTTGCGGCTGAAGCAGGCTCTGTCCTTCCCGATGTTCCTGACGGTGGTCTGGCTGGTTTGGGTGCTCGGCCAACAGGTCGGCATCGACGGCGCCGCGAAGGCGCTGATGGCGCTGGTCGTGTTGGCGTTCGCGATCTGGTTCGCCAGCGGACGCAGCACGGCAGGCCCGGGCGGCGAGGGCCAGGCCTTGGCGCGCCGCGTGATCGGGGGGCTGCTGCTGGCTGGTGCGCTGGCCTGGAGCTGGCCGGGCGGGGTTCTCGCTGGCGCCGATGCCGCTGCGTCTCGCACAGCGACGCCGGGCTCGCCCGAGGCGGCGTGGGCGCCCTACGACGAGACCCTGATCGCCGAGCGGCTCGCGGCCGGCCAGCCGGTGTTCGTCGACTTCACCGCGGCGTGGTGCGTCAGCTGCCAGGTCAACAAGCGACTGGTGCTGCACACCGACGCGACGATGCAGGCCTTTGCGCAGGCCAATGTGGCCTTGATGCGGGCCGACTGGACACAGCGGGATGCGCGTATCACGGAGGCACTGGCCCGCTACGGCCGCAACGGCGTGCCGGTTTACCTGTTGCTGCGTCCGGGCCGCGAACCGCTGTTGCTGCCGGAGATACTCACCGCGGCGGTGGTGCGTGATGCACTCGCCACGCTGTGACGATCTGTCGCGGCGTCACCGCGTCGGAACCCTTTGCGGCTTTCGGGCTCAGTGCATGGAGTGGCATCGCTTTCGTTCACCCATGGTTGCCATCCCATCGACTCAGGAGTTCCGCATGACCTCTCGCCGACACCTCCATCGTTTGACCCTGGCCGTCGCCGCGTTGCCGTTGATCACACTGTTGCTGACGCCAGCGGCGCGCGCCGCCACCATCGGCCAGGCCGCCCCCGCCTTCGAGCTGAAGGATGTGGGCGGCAAGACGGTCAAGCTGGCCGACTTCAAGGGCAAGCACGTGGTCCTCGAATGGACCAACCCCGGCTGTCCATTCGTCGCCAAGCACTACACCACGCAGAACATGCAAGGTTTGCAGAAAGAGTTCGCTGCGAAGGACGTCGTGTGGCTCGTCGTCACCTCGACGGCTCCCGGCACTTCCGACCACCTGGCGCCGGCTGCGCTGTCCGCGAAGTACAAGGCCTGGGGCGCTTCGGCGGCCCACGTGTTGTCGGACGACAGCGGCGCCGTCGGCAAGGCCTACGGCGCGAAGACCACCCCGCACATGTTTGTCATCGACCCGAAAGGCATGCTCGTCTACGCTGGCGGCATCGACGACAAGCGCTCGGCCAGCCCGACCGACGTGAAGGACGCGAAGAACCACGTGCGCGCCGCGCTCGATGAGAGCCTGGCCGGCAAGGCGGTCAGTGTGCCGACCGCTGTGCCCTACGGCTGCGCCATCAAGTACGCGAGCTGATCCCGGTGCGCTTTCGCAGGCGCCCGACCCTGGCCTTGTTGCTGGCCGCAGCGGTCTGCGCGATGGCCTCGCGAGTCGCGTTTGCAGCCGATGGCGTCGCGCCCGCCGAGCCGGGGCCGGCGCTCAGCGAAGCCGCGGTTGATGCTGCGGTGGACGCATCCGGGCGATCGCTCGATATCCTGGCCCTGGCCGAGCGTCTGCGCTCCGCGCGCTACGTTCTGCTCGGCGAGATCCACGACGACGCACAGCATCACCGCTTGCGTGCAGCGCTGCTGCGCGCGCTGCTGGTCGATGGCCGGCCGACCTGGGTCGTCTTCGAGCAGATCGATCGCCAGCACAACGCGGCGGTGGCCGCAGCGCCGCGAGACACGGAGGCGGTCGTCAGCGCCGGGCAGGTGGACCGCAAAGGCTGGAAGTGGCCCATGCACCGCCCGCTGTTCGATGCGGCTCTGGCCGGTGGCGCCACCGTGCTCGGGGGCAACCTGAGCCGCAGTGAGGCCAGCCGCGTGGTGCGTGGCGGCGTGGCGCAGGCGCCGGTCGAACTGCAGCGCTGGCTTTCGGCGCCCGATGACTCAGGAACCGCGCCGCTGTCGGCCTGGAGGCCGGCACAGGACGCCGAGCTGCGCCATCAAGTGGACGTCGGTCACTGCAGCGCACTGCCGCCCGCGATGATCGCGCCGATGGTGCTGGCACAGCGGGCCCGCGATGCAGCGTTGGCAGCGGCGATGACCGGCGCTCCGCCCAACGCGCGGGTGGTGCTGATCGCAGGCAACGGCCATGTGCGGCGAGACATCGGCGTGCCGCACTACCTGGCGGTGGCGCAGGCCGATGACATCATCAGCATCGGCTTCCTGGAGCGGGGCAGCGATGGCCGGACCGTGGCCGACGGTCCTTATGACGAAACCTGGTTCACGGCGCGGGTCGAGCGGCCCGATCCATGCGCGTCATTTCGGCCACCCCGTGCCGCCAGTTAGCCGGCGTCACAATGCATGTCTTCACCCCCTTGACCGAGCTGTTGGAGGCCGACCGATGCCCAAGTGCCAAGCCCAGTTGAAGACCCAGATCGATGCCTCGCGCGACCAGCCCTGCCGCATCGCGACTTGCGCGTCGAGGCCGGCCCACTCGGCCAGCGGCAAGACGCTCGACGAACTCGGCGTCTGAGCCCGCCATGAGCGCCACCCGTGTCTTGGTCATCGCCGGCAGCGCCCGGCAAGGGTCGCTGAACCAGAAGCTCGCGGCGGTGGCGGCCCGCGAACTCGAACTGGCCGGCGCAGCGGTCACGCCTGTGGATCTGCGGGCGCTGTCGTTGCCGGTCTACGACGCCGACATCGAGGCAAGCGGCATGCCCGCTGGCGCGCGCACCCTGCGGCGGCTGTTCGCCGAGCACGAAGCGCTGCTGCTCGTCTCGCCCGAGTACAACGGCTTCCCTACCCCGCTGCTGATCAACGCGCTCGACTGGGCCTCGCGCCCCGTGGCCGAGGATGGCCTGCCGTCGGGCCCGGCCGCCATGAGCGGCACCGTCGCTGGGCTTCTGAGCGCCTCGCCCGGCGCCTTCGGTGGCCTGCGCAGCTTGCTGTTCACGCGCCAGTTTCTGCAGATGAACCTGGGCATGCTGATCGTGCCCGAGCAGTTCGGTCTCGGACTGGCCGAGAACGCCTTCGACCCTGCAGGTGCGTTGGTCGACGCGAAGGCCCACGCCGCTGTGCTCAAGGTCGTGCAGTCTGTGCTGCGAACAGCGGCGGCAGTGACGTCTCCGCCTGTGGCCTAGCTTCATCGCGGTTTGTCGTGCGCCGGTGACCTGAACACAACCGGCCGCCGGGCCTGCTCTGAATTCCTGTCAGCGGTGGGCGAGGTGTGTCCGCAGTACCCGCTCAAGGATCTGGACCCGTTGAACCCGGATCGCCGTCAGAGCGATGCCTCGAGGCTCTCGCAGACCACGGCATCGCCGAGCTGCAGCGTCCCGCCGATCTCTACCCGCGCTGTCAGCCCGCCGTGCCCGCGCATCGCGTTGTAGCCGCCGGCCCCGAGCAGTTCCTCCATCCGTGAACAAGGCTCGCACGGGCCGGTGATCTCCAGCACCACGTCGGCGCCAATCCGCAGCCGCAGTCGTTGATCCTTGAACAGGCTGCGCGCGGCCAGCAGGTTGAGCCCCGAGACCACCAGATTTCGCCGCAGCCCGTGGGCATCGACTTGCGCCAGGGCGGCCAGCGCCGCGATCACCGGCAGGTGCTCTGCCTGGATCAGGGTGACCTGTCGCTTGCTGCCACTGGCTGATCCGTGTGGGCGCATCGCAGGCCCAGCACTGCGATCACCTTGCAGACCGCGACCCGCAAGCGCCTCGGCCGTGGCCACCGACACCGTCGGTACCCGCCGTGCCGGGCGCAGCAGGATCGTGTCGAGCCGACCGGCGCGCGGGAACCGGCAGGTCAGCTCCCGCAGCGTTCCGCGATCGGCGCCCTCAGCCATGACCGACATGCCCGAGCCAGCCAAAAGCACCCTCAATTAAAATGCTAATAGGAATCGTTCTCATATGCGTTATTCTCTGGGCCATTCGCCGTTGCCGAAGTTTCCACCCGCCGATCACATCTGTCCCTCACATGCTCCGACAAATTGCCTTTGCTGCGGCCCGTTCGCACTCGACGAGCCTCCCCGGCGGTCGCGCGACGGTGCGACCGTGCCCCCCCGGATTCGAGCGGCGAACGACTTTCACGGGTGTTGCCACCGAGCGCACAGATCCCCTGCGCTGGGCGGTGGTGATCTTGGTCGCACTGCTGCACTTGGTGGTGGCCCTCTGGATGCTGCGACCTGTGCCGACAGCGAAATGGCCAACACTGCGCGAGAAGGTATTGCAAGTGGACTGGATCACCGTGGCCGACGCCATCGCGGCGCCCCCGGCCCTGGCCCCCGCCGTCGTGCGGGAAGCACCGATGCCGCTCGCGCGACCAGCGACCCGGGCGCCTTCTGCGTTGCTCTCAGCTGCCGAAGCGTCGCCGTTTGTGGCCAGCACGGTACCTGCTTCAGCGCCCGCTGAGGCAGCGGACGACACGCCCGCCGAGCTCGCATCGCCCGCCCTCACAGCCGCGTCCGCGGCACAGACCGCTCTGCATGCCGAGACATCGGTGGCGCGGCTCGCATCGCCTGCGTTGCGCAGAGACCTGCCCGCCGAATCGGTGCGCTACCTGGTGCCGCCGGCGCCGGTCTATCCGCGACTGTCGCGCCAACAGGGCGAGACGGGTCGGGTGCAGGTGCGTGTCTACATCGACGAGGCCGGGCTGCCACGCACCGTGCAACTCAGCGTGTCCTCGGGCCACGGCCGCCTCGATGAAGCGGCGCTTCAGGCGGTGTTGCGGGCCCGCTTCAAGCCATACACCGAGAACGGAAGCCCGATGGGCGGCTGGGCGCTGATTCCCTTGACCTTCGATCTGGAGAAATGACCATGAGCTTCGATACCGATCCGGCAGCCATTGCCGCCAACCCCTCGCCGGGCGACAGTGCGCTGGGCTTCTCGCACTTCATCGCGCAGGCCGATGCGGTCGGCCAGGGCCTGCTGCTGCTGCTGCTGCTGATGTCCGTGATCTCCTGGACGGTCATCGTGCTGAAGGCCCTGAGCGGCTGGCGGCAGCGCCGCGAGAGCCAGCGCTTTGTCGCGTACTTCTGGAATGCCGGGTCGCTGTCGCAGATCGAGACGGCGCTGGCAAACGGCACGGCGGGCCGTGCGCGCGATCCCTACGCGCAACTGACGCTGCAGGCTCTGCAGGCGCAATCGCACCATGCGCGCCATGGCGCGACGCGGCTGGCAGAAGCAGGCACCGCGGCCGAGTTCGTCACCCGCACGCTGAAGAAGGCACTCGATGCGCAGGCGATGCGGTTGGAGAACGGCTTGTCGCTGCTCGCCACCATCGGCGCCACCGCGCCCTTCGTTGGCTTGTTCGGCACCGTCTGGGGTGTGTACCACGCGCTGCTCGCCATCGGCGCCAGCGCCGCCGAAGGCCCCGGCTCACTGGCGCAGATTGCCGGACCGGTGGGCGAGGCCTTGATCATGACCGGGCTCGGCCTGGCGGTGGCGATCCCAGCGGTGATGGCCTACAACCTCTACACACGACGCAACCGCGTGACCGCATCGCAACTCGATGCTTTCGCGGGCGAGCTGTACACCTTCGTGGCGATGGGCCAGCCATTGGGCGCGCCCACCACCCCGGACGATGCCGCGACGCCATCCGCAGGTCGCACACCCACTGCCAGCGAGGCTGAGGCGGCAGGACTGGCCCGTCGCGGCGGCCCGGTCGCTGCCTGAGGAGCGCGCCATGGCCTTCTCCTCCTTTGACAGCGCGCAACGGGCCACCGGTCCGATGACCGACATCAACATGGTCCCGCTGATCGACGTGCTGCTGGTGTTGCTGGTCATCTTCATCGTCAGTGCACCGCTGTTGACGCACGCCATCAAGGTCGACCTCCCGAAAACCAGCGCCGTGCCGCTGAGCCCGCCGCCCGAGGCGGTGAGCCTGTCCATCGATGCGCAGGGCGCACTGTTCTGGAACGGCGAGCCAGTCTCCCGCGATCAGGCCCACGCGCGTTATGCCGAGGCCGCAGCGAAGCGCCCGCAGCCCGAGCTTCAGTTGCGGGCCGACCAGAACGTGCCTTACCGCCATGTCGCCACGACGCTGGCCGATGCCTCACGTGCCGGCCTCACACGGCTCGGCTTCGTCAGCGAGCCGCTGTCGGCTCAGCCACCCCCATGACGCGTCCTGCCGACACGGGTCGCTAGTCCCCCCGCTTTCACCCACTGAAAACGCCCGCTGCACACGGGTGCAGGCCGCGCTTTGCCATTCGCAAGCCAGCAACACCGCCCAACCCGCTTTTCACAACCCCAAAGGAGATCACCGAATGCCCCGAGCCAACCCTTCATCACCCCGCGTGAAGCGGTCCCGCGCTTCGAGCGCTGCTGCGCCGCTGCTGCCTCTCGGGGCACTCGCGGCCGGCTTTGGCCTGGCGTTGCTGCCGATGGCTGGCTCGGTCCACGCGCAGAGCGCGGCACTGGCGCCAGGTGCCACCGCGACAGAGGCCACCCTGCCCGCCGTGAAGGTTCAAGCCTCTGCCGAGACCACCGGCAAGGAGGCCTACCAGGCCGTGACGACCACGGTGGGCAAGGGCGTGCAGGCCCTGCGGGACATCCCGCAATCGGTCACCGTCATCACCGAGAAGCTGATCGATGACAAGAACCTCGACACGCTGAAGGCCGCGCTGCACAGCGTGCCGGGCATCGCGTTTGAGGCCGGCGAAGGCGGCGCGATTGGCGACCTGGTGCGCCTGCGCGGCTTCTCGACGCGCGGGGACATCTACCTCGATGGCCTGCGCGACATCGCGCAGTACAACCGCGACACCTTCAACCAGGACCGCATCGAGGTGCTGCGAGGTTCGGCCTCGATGCTCTATGGTCGCGGTTCCACCGGCGGCATCATCAACCAGGTCAGCAAGCAGCCACTGTTGATCGATCAAAGCGAAGTGGCGTTTACCGCCGGAACCGACCGCTACTACCGGCTGACGGGCGACTTCAACGTCGTCACTGGCGAGAACGCTGCGCTTCGCGTCAATCTGATGAAGACCGAGGCCGACAGCTTCCGCAACGGGCCGTCGACCGATCGACGAGGCATTGCGCCCACCTTCCAGTGGGGCATTGGCACCCGCGATGAGTTCAGCGTCGGTGCCTATCACCTCGAGTACGACGACGTGCCCGACTTCGGCTTCCGCTGGCTCAACGGCCGCCCCGTCAATGCGGCGGTGAACCGGTGGTTTGGCGCGAAGTCCGACTACCAGGACGACTCGGCGACCCAGTTCTTCGTCACCCACCTGCATCGCTTCGACGGCGGTGGGCAGTTGAAGACCACGCTGCGCGACGGGCGCTACAAGCGGGATCTCTGGGCGACCACCGCCGGATTCGCCGCGATCCCGGCGGCATCGAGCGGACTGGCCACCGCATGCAGTTACCCCACCGGCACCGTCACCACGCCGATCGCCTCGATCAGTGACAACAGCCTGGTCTGCCGAGGCAACCAGACACGGGCCGCCAAGGACCATCACCGCTTCGTTCAGACCGACTACAGCGGCCGTGTGGAGTGGCTGGGCCTGAAGCACCAGCTGCTCGCCGGGGCCGAGTACGCCAATGAACAAACCACCACTTACAGCTACACCGGCACGCCGGCCAAATCACCACTCACCTGGGCCGATGCGGGTGGCAGCGCCGCGCTCGCCGACACGCGGGTTCGTGCGCGAAACACGAAGTTCGAGTCCGACACCCTCGGGTTGTATGCGCAGGACACGGTGTCGTTGACAGAGCAGTGGAAGCTGATCGCCGGCTTGCGCTACGACCGCTTCTCGGGCGACTACGAGCGCGTGGCCGGGCCGTTGTCGCGCACCGATCGTGTGTGGAGCCACCGGGTGGGCGTGCTGTACCAGCCCAGCGAGATCGTCACCTGGTATGCGTCTTATGGCACCTCCTTCAACGCCTCGGGCGATCTGTACCAGTTTGACCCGACCAGCGCCAACACTGCGCCCGAGAAGAGCCGCAACATCGAAGTCGGCGCCAAATGGGATCTGGCCGACGGCAACCTCTCCTTGCGCACCGCGATCTTCCGCACCCAGAAGTACAACGAACGCAACACCGACGTCGACCAGGCCAGCAATGCCTTCCTGCTGAGCGGCAAGCGGCACACAGATGGCATCGAGTTCGAGGCAGTAGGCCAGATCACGCCCGCGCTCGAGGTGTTTGGTGGCATCGCCTGGATGAAGGGCCGCATCGATGCGGCAGGCAGCTCTCCTGCATCGCAGGCTTCGGTGGGCAGAACCCCGGGGCTGACGCCGAAGATCACCGCCAACATCTGGGCCACCTACCGCGTGAGCCCGGGCTGGCGGGTTGGTGTGGGTGCCGACGGCATGAGCAGCCGCAAGCCCGCACTGGCCGAGACCGGCATCAACCGGGCGCCAGGCTATGCCAAGGTCGATGCGCTGGTCGAGTACCTGAGCGGCCCCTACACCGTGCGCCTGAACCTGAAGAACCTGTTCGACCGGGTGTACGCCGATGGCCTGTACCGGGGCTTCACTGTGCCGGGCGAGACGCGCGCCGCGCAGTTGACGGTGTCGGCCACGTTCTGAGTCGCAGTGCTCACGTCATAGCGAAAGGAGATCCTCATGCTGATCGTGATCCCGAAGGTGCTGTTCGGCGAGCCGCTGCTGCAGGCGCAGGCGCTGCTGCGCGAGGCGCCCTGGGGCGATGGCCGCGCGACAGCCGGCGACCAGTCGGCACAGGTGAAGAACAACCGGCAACTGCCGCAGGACCACGCGGTGACCGCTGCGCTGCGGCAGATCGTGCTGGAGGGCCTGAGCCGCAGCCTGATCTTCTTCAGTGCGGCGCTGCCCCGGCGCATCTTCCCGCCGCTGTTCAACCACTATGGCGGCCGCTCCAATGCCTTCGGCAACCACATCGACAGCGCGGTGCGCACCATCACCTTCGGCGAGGCGATGGGCCAGCAGGTGCGCACCGACCTGTCGGGCACGCTGTTCCTGAACGATCCCGACGACTACGACGGTGGCGAGCTGACCATCGAGGGCATGCACGGCGAGCCGCGAATCAAGCTGCCGGCGGGTGACCTGGTGCTTTATTCGGCCACCAGCGTCCACCGTGTCGAGCCGGTCACGCGAGGCGAGCGACTGGCCAGCTTCTTCTGGCTGCAGAGCATGGTGCGCGACGACGGCCGGCGCCAGTTGCTGCACGACATGGACATGAACCTGATGACGCTGCGCCGGCAGCATGGCGATGCCGAGTCCGTGGTCGCGCTCACCGGGACTTATCACAACCTGCTGCGGATGTGGGCTGAGGTGTGAGTCCAGCTCGCCTCGCCCCGGCGCCATCGCCGCCGCACACAACGGATGAGAAAGCTATTGCTTGGCCGGTTCTCGCATGAAGCAATGCGATGTGGCTCGGGGCATCAATGCAGCTGGTCGGGTCGGCGTGTTTTGCGAAACGACTTCGGCGTGTAGACGTTGCCGGTCCACTCGCCCTCGTCCTCTCGGGCTGTGCCGCCCTGTGCACGCCTGATGGCGGCTTCTGCCTCGGTGCGGGCCACGCGCCGCGCTGCGCGCCAATGCCACAGCTGTAGCGCGCCGTGACGCAGTGTCCAACCCCAGCCACGACACGTCCGATCGAATCGCTGCCGGCGCGCCGGACTCAGGCACAGCCGAACCAGCAGCACGGCGCACACGGCCAATGTCAGTCCGGCGAGCAGCTGTTCGGAAAGGTTCATGGCCGCTTATTCTGCGCGCGCAACGGTTGGCTGTCGCGCCGCATGTCGAATTGACGCGCTGTGCGTGGTGGCTGTGTCAGGCGCTGATCATCAGCCGCTGGCAGACGCGGTCAAGGCGCTGAGTGTCCTGGTCGGTCAGCAGGCCAGCGCGCAGCCGCACCGCGCGTTCGATGCGGCGCAGCCGGTAGCGCAATTCGCCTTCGACGGCTTCGACCTCGGCAGCGTTGGGTGCGGCCACCGGATCGAGATGCCACAGACCGGTCGTGGTCAGCCCGCGGCGCAGGCGATTCAGCAGGTATTCGGTCAGCGCCAGGGCGCCCTTCAGATCGTCGGACATCGCCTCGTGCAACAACGCGGCGGCGGCATCGCTGGCGTCGTCCATCACATTGGAGAGTGTCGTGAGGCGGCGCTGCAATTCTTGGCCTCTGCAGTTCGCCACCGCAGGGGGTTGCTCGCGCACCACCTGGGCAATCAGACCGACCCAGCGCAGATCGAATTCGCCGGGCACGACGCGCAGCGCAATGCTGGCACGTGACAGCGCCGCTTGCTGATCTGCCAGTGCGGCCAGCGTCGATTCAGTGACCGCGAGCAGCCGCCCCAGCGAGGATGCTTGTTCGCCTTGCAGGCAATGCGGAAAGCCCGAGCCGTCCATGCGCTCATGATGCTCTGCGATCGCTCGGACGATGTCCGCCGGGTAGTCGGTCAGTTGCTTGAGCAGGAGGCTGCCGACATGCGGGTGCACGACGAGTTGTTGGTAGCTCAGGATGTCGAGTGTGCGTTCGGCTTCCACCTCGCCATATTCCGGACCGATGTACATCTCGCCCAGATCGTGCAGCAGGCCGCACAGCATCGCCGTGCGCAGGTCGGCGGTGCTGCCGCCGTGCGCCAGCATCAGCGCGCCATTCAGCGCCATGGCGTGAATCGCGTGCTGGAACCGGGCCGGGCTGCTGGCGCGAGACGCGCTCAGCAGCAGTTGTGCGACCGGATGCACCGGCAGGGAGGCCGATTCGCGCAGCAGGGCGTCGGCATGCGGGTGCAGCAGCGCAGCCAGCGGGATCGGCTCATAGAGCAGCGCCTGGACCTCATCGGTCAGCGTGCGCGCGGTGACGCCATCCTCCACTTTCAGGCAGCTTTCCAGTGGCTCCCGCAACTGACGATCGAGCAGCTTGCGCTGCAGCGCCTGCGAGACCGGCTGGTCCTGCGCCCAGAGCTTGATGCCGGAGATGTCGAAGATGTCGCGCGCGGCGATGATTTTCTGGGTCTGGCTGGCGTCGAGGATGGTCGCCAGCGCATGTGGATTGGCAGAGGAGAAATAGGTGGCGGTGGCCGTGGCGGGCTGGGTCATGGCGACTCCGGGATCAAGGTTGTATCGGTATGTCGTCAGATTGGCGCTGGACTGTAGGGAGGGCATTCCCCGAATCGGCGCCCGGGGCATCGTGTGGGGCGATCCACCTCCGGCGCTGGCGGCTTCGATAATGGCGTCCTCTCTTCGTGGCTTCCCAGACATGCCTGCCCCCATTTCCCATTCGCCTGTGTCTTCTGCCAATGCACTGTGGCAACAACGCAGCGTGGCCAGCGTGTGGCACCCGTGCACGCAGATGCAGCGCATGGGCGAGGTGCCGCCGATCGCCATTGCGCGCGCGAACGGGCCGTGGCTTGAAGATCATGAAGGTGCCCGCTACTTCGACGCCACCAGCTCCTGGTGGGTCAATCTGTTCGGCCATGCCGATGCACGCATCAATGCGGCACTGAAGGACCAGCTCGACACGCTGGAGCACGTGATGCTGGCGGGCTGCACCCACGCGCCCGCGGTGGAGCTGGCCGAGCGACTATCTGCACGCGCTGGCGGAGCGCTGGGCCACACCTTCTTTGCGAGCGATGGCGCATCGGCCGTCGAGATCGCACTCAAGATGAGCTTCCACAGCTGGAAGAACCGCGGCCTCGGCGACAAGCGCGAATTCGTCTGCCTGCGCCACGGCTACCACGGCGAGACGATCGGGGCGCTGGCCGTCACCGATGTTGCAGTGTTCCGCGATGCCTACGACCCGTTGCTGATGCGCGCCCATGTGGTGATGGCGCCCGATGCCAGGCGGGCGGCGCCGGAAGAGTCGGCCGCTGACGTCGCCCGGCGCGCGGCAGCGGACCTGGCCGCGCTGCTCGAATCTCGCGCGGGTCGGATCGCCGCGCTGATCATCGAGCCGCTGGTGCAATGCGCCGCTGGCATGGCGATGCACGACCCGGCCTACCTGCGTGAGGTGCGCGCGCTGTGCGATCGCTATCAAGTGCACCTGATCGCCGACGAGATCGCGGTCGGCTGCGGGCGCACCGGGACGTTCTTTGCATTCGAGCAGGCCGCGGCCGAAGGCGAACCGCAGATCTGGCCGGATCTGCTGTGTCTGTCGAAAGGCATCAGCGGCGGCTACCTGCCGCTGTCTTTGGTGCTGTCGTCTGACGCGATCTACGAGGCATTCCTCGATGACGACACCGCGCGTGGCTTCCTGCACTCGCATTCCTATACCGGCAACCCGCTGGCCTGCCGTGCGGCCCTGGCGGTGCTGGACCGCTTTGACGAGGAGCCGGTGCTGCAGCGCAACCGCGAGACCGGCGCGTTGCTGACGGCCGCACTCGCGGTGCGGCTGGACGGCGACGACCGCATCGAGCACATGCGCCAGCGGGGGATGATCTGGGCCTTCGATGTGCGTGAGGCGCATGCCGGCGTTCGCTTTGCCGAACGCTTCCACCTGGCCGGTCGCACGCAGGGTCTGTTGATCCGCCCGATCGGCCGGACCGTCTACCTCATGCCGCCGTATCTGCTGAACGACGAGCATGTCGCCTACCTCGCCGAGCGCGTGGTGACGACGTTGAATGCGGTGCTTTGAGCACCAGCCCATGACCCCAGCCCCGCGATGCTGAAGTACCTCGAAGCGCAACTGGCAGAGCGCGAAGCGCAGTCGCTGCGCCGCCATCGCCGCATCGCCGAGACCGCCTGCGCGCCCCGCCAGACGGTCACCGCCAACGATGGTCCGCCGCGCGAGTTGCTGGCTTTCTGCAGCAACGATTACCTGGGCTTGGCCAACCATCCGCAACTGATCGAGGCGTTGGCCGAGGGTGCGCGGCGCTACGGCGCCGGCAGTGGCGCCTCGCACCTGATCAGCGGCCATTCCCGGGCGCATGCGCTGCTCGAAGATGACCTGGCCGAGATGCTTTCGCCGCACGTGCCCGATGCACGCGCACTGACGTTTTGCACCGGGTACATGGCCAACATGGCACTGCTGACCGCGCTGGGCGACGCGCAAACCACGATCTACACCGACTTGCTGAACCACGCCTCGCTGATCGACGGTGCGCGGCTGGCGAAGGCCGCTGTCTACACCTATCCGCACAATGACCTCGCCGGCCTCGAACGCCGGATCTCAGCCTGCAGCACGCCACGCAAGCTGATCGTCACCGATGGTGTCTTCAGCATGGACGGCGACCTGGCGCTCCTGCCCGAGCTGCTGGCGCTGGCAGAGCGCCACGACGCCTACATCGTGGTGGACGATGCGCACGGCTTCGGCGTGCTCGGCGAGCAGGGGCGGGGCGTGCTGTCGCATTTCGGATTGCGCAGTGAGCGCCTGATCTGTATGGGCACGCTGGGCAAGGCCGCCGGCGTGGCGGGGGCTTTCGTCGCGGCGCACCGCACTGTGATCGATTGGCTGGTGCAGAGCGCGCGGGCCTACATCTACACCACCGCATCGCCGCCGGCAGTGGCACATGCGGTGCGCGCCAGCCTGCGATTGATCCGTGGCGAAGAGGGCGCGCAGCGGCGGCAGCATCTCGCACAAGTCGTGACTGCGTTTCGGAGCGGCGTGCCCGAAGTGCTGGGCGATCTGCCGAGTGGACGCGGCTGGCAACTCGCCCCATCGCAGACCGCGATCCAGCCGCTGATCGTTGGCAGCAGCGAGGAAGCGCTGGCCATGTCTGCAGCGCTTGAATCGCAGGGCCTGTGGGTGCCCGCGATCCGTCCACCGACCGTGCCGTCCGGCAGCGCGCGGCTGCGCATCACGTTCAGCGCGGCACATGGCTTCGGCGATGTCGAGCGGCTGTTGTCAGCACTGGCTCAGGCCGGGAAGGGATTGCCATGACCAAGATGCTGGGCGCGGGTGACCCGCCGACCGTGTTGCCGCTCGGCGAGTCGGCCGTGTTGCGTGAGCTGGAGCCGCTGCCGCAAGCCGCTGTAGAAGGAGACCGCGGCCGGCCCTTGCGCGGCTGCTTTGTCACGGGCACCGACACCGAGGTCGGCAAGACCACGGTCAGCGCGGGGCTGCTGCATGCACTGGCGCAGCAGGGCCTGCGGGTCGCCGGATACAAGCCGGTGGCTGCCGGCGCGGTCTGGAAGCTGGCAGCGAGTGACCCCGAAGGCCATTGGTACAACGATGACGTCGAAGCCCTGCATGCGGCGAGCTCCATCGAGCTGACGCGCACCGAGGTTTGCCCCTGTCTGCTGGAAGAAGCCTGCGCCCCGCACCTCGCCGCGCGGCTCGAAGGCGGTCGCATCGAGCCTGCGCTGCTGATCGCAGGCGCTCATCAGCTCATGCCGCGCTGCGATGTGCTGGTGGTTGAAGGTGCCGGTGGTTTCTGCGTGCCCCTGGTCGAGTCGCAGGAATTCAGCGAGGCGCCTGCGCTGCCGGAGGCCACCATCGCCGCGCCCACCGACAGAGACTGGGGCACCGACGACCTGGCCGTTGCCCTCGACCTGCCCGTGATCCTCGTCGTCGGCCTGCGGCTCGGGTGCATCAACCACGCGCTGCTGACGGCCGAAGCGGTGACGGCGCGCGGGCTGCGGTTGGCTGGCTGGGTCGCCAACCGCATCGAGCCGACGATGCCGCATGCCCAGCTCAACATCGACACGCTGACCCGCGCGCTGCAACAGCGCCACGACGCGCCGCTGCTGGGCGTGGTGTCATACCGCGCGCCCGCCACCGCGGCGGGGGTGGCCCAGGATTTGGACATCGGCGCGGTGCTCGAAGCGCTGAATCTGCGCCCTTGAGAACCACCGTCCGTACGCCCCGTAACCTAGTCACCGCCGAGGCGGCCATCGCCGCAGTGTCGGCAAGCCGCACCTCTCCGAGGCGCGGTTTTCAGGGCTGCCGATTGGCGGCACTCCGGCGATCAAGCCGCCACACGTCAAAATCGGGGGATGAACGATCGTTATCAGGAGCAACGCTCTCCCGTGCAATGCAGTCCGGAGGACGAACAGGCCGCGGTTCGGGTGGACCGGGCGCAGACCGAGTTGACGCATGGCCGGCCCATCTGTCTCACAGGGCCGGCGGATGGCCGCTCGGTCGCAGGAGTGGCCTGCAACCTGGTGGCAGCGGTCGAAACGCTGAATGCAGCCCGGCTGGCCTGGATGGCATCTTGGGGGTCGCCTCTGCAGTTGCTGCTGACCGCAGAGCGCGCCTCGACCCTGGGGCTTTCGCCGTCCTCGCTGCCTGGCTCCGCGGTGTCGGTCTCGTTGCCGACCGGCGTGTCGCTGGAGGTGCTGTTAACGCTGGCGGCAGTGACGCCCGCCTCGGGTCAGCCGTTGCCAACGGCATCGCTGTCGGTCTTGCAGCAGTCGACGACGCAGCAACTCGTCCTCGACAGCGCTCTGGCACTGGCCAAGAACGGCCGTCTGATGCCCGCCATGCTGATCGTAGGGGTGCCGGTGGCTGCTGCTGAGCAGCTGACTGCGGCACAGCTGCTGTCGGTTTCCACGAACGATGTGCAGCGTGCACCCGCCCGCGGCGAGCGGAGCTTGCGCCGCGTCAGCGATGCACAGGTGGCCATCGAGGCGCACGAGGACTGCGAGGTGGTGCTGTTTCGCGAGGACGCGGGCGGCGCCGAGCATCTGGCGATCATCGTCGGTCAGCCCGACTTCAACCAGCCAGTGCCGCTGCGGCTGCACTCGGCCTGCCTGACAGGCGATCTGCTCGGCAGCCTGCGCTGCGACTGTGGCGACCAGCTGCGCCGCGCCATCGCGAGGCTGGCAGAACATGGCGGTGTGCTGCTCTACCTGCAGCAGGAGGGCCGCTCGATCGGGCTGGCGAACAAGCTGCGCGCCTATCGGCTGCAGGATGAAGGCCTCGACACCATCGACGCCGATCGCTATCTCGGCTTCATGGCCGATGAGCGCGACTACACGCCGGCGCTGGCGATGCTGAAGTCATTGGGCATCAAGCAGGTTCGGCTGCTGACCAACAACCCGAAGAAGATCGCCGCGATCGAAGCTGGCGGCATTGAAGTGGTGGAGCGGCTGGCGCTGTATGGCCCGGTGAATCCCCACAACGCCCGCTACATCGAAACCAAGCAGCAGCGGGCGGGGCACCTCAAGGAAGACTGACGGGCCGTCAGGGCGGAGTGGACGGCTGAACGGCCACAAATCCGATGCGCGTCAGCCCGCCCTTCTGCACGATGCCGATCACCTCCGCCACGCGGCCGTAAGGCACCGCCTGATCGGCGCGCAACTGGACTTCGGTCTGGGGGTTGGCCTGGGCCAGTTGAGTCACCTGCTGCGCGAGCGCGGTGGCATCGATTTCCGCGTCAGCGAGGAAGAGGCGTCCGCTGGTGTCGATCGACACGGCAATGAAGGTCGGCGTGTCGTTGGGCTGCGCTGCATCCGACTTGGGCAGGTCCAGCTTCAGGCTGCTGGTCATCAAGGGCGCGGTGATCATGAAGATCACCAGAAGCACCAGCATCACGTCGATCAGCGGCGTCATGTTGATGTCGCTCATCGGCTGCGGGCCGGGAGTGCGCTCGAGGCGTCCGAAGGCCATCTGTCACGCCTTCGGCGCTGGGGTCGCGTTGGTGACCGAGCCCGTTTGCATCTCACGCAGATCGTGCGCAAAGCCTTCGAGCTCGGCCTCGCAGACGCCGACCATCTTGCCGAAGATGTTGAAGGCCAGCACCGCCGGAATGGCCACGGCCAGCCCGGCCGCTGTCATTACCAGCGCTTCGCCGACCGGGCCGGACACGCGCTCGATGGTGATCGTGCCGGCGGACGCAATGCTGACCAGCGCGTGATAGATGCCCCAGACCGTGCCGAGCAGGCCGATGAAGGGTGACGTGCTGCCGATCGATGCCAGCACCACCTGACCGAATTGCAGCTGTCTCAGCACCTCGTGCAAGGCGTCGCGCAGGCGGCGCGTCAGCTGCGACGCGCGCTGTCCGTGGGCTTCGAGAGTGCGGGGATTTGGCAGCGCTGTGGCGGCCGACAGCAAGGGCGTCAGCACCTGCTCGCGGTCGAAGGCGGCCAGCTGGGTGCGCGCGGTTTGCAGATCGGCGGCGGCCCAGAACGCGGGGACTGCCCGGGCGATATCGCTGCGCACGCGGCGCAGCAGCCAGCCCTTCCAGAAGATCAGCACCCAGGCGCTGATCGACATCAACAGCAGCAGCAGCGCAACGCCGCGCGTGATGAGGTCGCCCTGATCCCAGAACTGGCTGAATCCGTTCATGGTGTGTCCGTCTGCGCAGGTCCGAGGGCGAGGTGAATCATGTCAAGCCCAGCACGTCGTTCATGTCGAAGAGGCCGCGGGCCCGTTCGGCGAGGAAGCGCGCAGCCCGCAGGCTGCCTTGCGCATACGTAGCGCGGCTCGAACTCTTGTGGCTGATCTCGATGCGCTCGCCGATGCCGGCGAACAGCACCGTGTGGTCACCCACCACATCACCGCCGCGGATGGTGGCAAAACCGATGGTCGATGGATCGCGCTCGCCTGTCGCGCCTTCGCGGCCGTACACCGCACAGGCTTTCAGGTCGCGACCCAAGGCCGTGGCGACCACCTCGCCCATCTTCAGCGCGGTGCCGCTGGGCGCGTCGACCTTGTGCCGGTGATGCGCTTCGATGATCTCGATGTCATAGCCTTCGCTGAGCATGCGCGCCGCGGTGTCGAGAAGCTTCAGGACCACATTCACGCCCACGCTCATGTTGGGCGCCATCATGATGGCGATGTGGCGGGCGTGGTCGGCGATCTCGGCCTTCTGGGCCTCGGTGAAGCCGGTGGTGCCGATCACTGCCTTCACGCCCAGCTCCCGGCACACCGCCAGATGCGCCAGTGTGCCGGCGGGTCGTGTGAAGTCGATCAGCACCTGCGCGCTGGCCAGGCCCTTGCGCAGATCGGCCGTGATGGGGACGCCGCTGGTGTGCCCGGCGAACGCCGCAGCATCCTGACCCAGTGCCGGGCTGTCGGCCAAATCGAGTGCGCCGCTGAGCACCATGTCGTCGCGGGCCGCGATGACCGCTTCGATCAGCATGCGGCCCATCCGCCCTGATGCACCGGCCACGGCAATCCGCAACGGACCCTCGCTGGCCACGGATGCGTCCACAGGCACGGGCATCAGCGCGGAGGCTCCAGTGGCGGATAGACACGCCCCGGCGGCACCGTCGGTGGCTCAACAACGGACTGCTTGGGAGGCGGTTTCAGTGACTGCAACTCGTCGGCGCTCAAAGCCAGCGGCCGCGCCTTGCCGCCTGATGAACCCGAATCGATCGAGGCCACAAAGGCTTCTTCAGCGGGCAGCTCGCCGCCAGTGTCTATGCTGGCCAGCCGGTCA
>LNFM01002909.1_pt1 | contig 35015 bp, 30 predicted proteins | sample 596031 | NCBI WGS metagenome assembly LNFM01 (sample SAMN04254537, study PRJNA301005) | activated carbon metagenome | isolation source: dual media filters at the Ann Arbor, Michigan drinking water treatment plant | place: USA: Ann Arbor
CTCTACCGCCGCGTCAGCAAGCGACGCCGGTACAGTAAGGGCGCCGCCGTCGCCTTCATGCTCTGGGTCTTCACGAGCGCGCTCTGGCTGTTGGCGCTCGCGATCTACCTGCGGCGACGATGATGAACGCCGATCGGCGCTCGAAGCACGGCTCTCCAAAGAGGCGCAGTGTCGAACATGCGCCACGATGCGATACCGTGCGTCGCGATGAACATCACGCGCACGATCCTCTTTGTGCAGTCGCTCGCCCTGCTCGGAGCCGGATGCCGCAGCGGTCGCCCGACGATGCCTCAGCGAACCAGCGAGGACAGCGGGGTCATCGAGGACACCGGCGTCGCGACAGAGCCCGAAGACAGCGGCGTCGCGCTCGTAGACACTGGCGTCGACACCATGGGGCTGCGCAGCGACCTGTGTCCCGAGGCTCAGCCGCAAGAGAGAGCGCCGTGTGTCGAGCGCAAGTACTGCATCTACCCGCAAGGCGCGATGCAAGGGACGTCCTGTCGCTGTCTGCTCGGCGACGAAGCGCGGCAGCAAAACCAAGCATCCAACGAGTGGCGCTGCGGGCCCTATCAGTTCGTGGGCGTCGGACCGCTCGCGCCGCCCGAGCTCGACGGCTGAGCGCGTCCCGTGCTCGATGACGCACAGCGACACGGCTACACCGTACGCTTCGAAATCCTGCAGGGCCGCGAGGGATCGCGGATTACCCTCTTGTTTCCGGCGTGTCGTCGGTGCGAACGTCGCGCCCAGCGTCCCTCCTGATGAGCACGAACGTCACACGTTTTCGAGAGCGATGCCGTTGCCACGGCGTCTCGTCCAGCTACGCGTTTCCCGTCGATCCCGGCGCTGGACCGCGACCCTTCAAGCTGCCCGGCGACCCCGAGCGCTTCGGCCGCCCGCGCGCTTTCGACGTCGAGCAGCTCACCGTCGAGCTGTCGTTCGACCTCGCTGTGCATGCGGTCGACGCGACCGCGACGCTCACGGTGGCCCGAAAGAATCCTAGCGCCGAGACGCTCGTGCTCGACGCCGTGGGCTTTCTGCTGCACGGGGTCACCGACGGCGACGGCCGCGCGCTCGAGCACCGCTACGACGGCGATCAGCTCCACGTGACGCTGGCCAAAGGAGCTGTGGGCGCCCGGTGCGTCGTGCGCGTTCGCTACCGAGCCGTGCCGCAGCGCGGGCTGTACTTCATGGGCCCGGCAGAGCATCGGCCCGCTCGTCCGTGGCAGGTCTGGAGCCAGTGCCAGGACGAAGACGCGCGCTACTGGATCCCGTGCCACGACTTTCCCAACGTGCGCATGAGCACGGAGTTCATCGTGCACGCGCCCGAGGGCTGGCACGTGCTCTCCAACGGGACGCTCGTCTCCCGCGCCCCCGTTGAGGGAAAGCACGGGATGAACCCCGCGCTCATCGGCGCCACCGGCCCCGGCCTCGAGCGCTGGCACTGGCAGCAGCGCGAGCCGCACGTCGCGTACCTGATGACCCTCGTCGCGGGACGGTTCAACGAGATCGTCGCGGACATGCCGTCGCTCAGCGTTCGCTACTACGTAGACCCCGGGCGCGAAGAGGACGGCAAGCGCTCGTTCGGTCGCACGCCCGAGATGATCGCGCATTTCGAAACGCTGTTCGGCGTGAAGTTTCCCTGGGCAAAGTACCACCAGATCGCGGTGCACGACTTCACCTTCGGCGGCATGGAGAACACGTCGGCCACGACGATGACGGACCGCATCTTGCTCGACGCCCGCGCGGCGCTCGACAACACCGCGGACGACATCGTCGCGCACGAGCTCGCGCACCAGTGGTTCGGCGACCTCGTGACGTGTCGAGACTGGTCGCACGCCTGGCTCAACGAAGGCTTCGCGACGTTCTGCGAAAACCTCGACGCCGAGAAGAAGCACGGCTGGGACGAGTACCGCTACTCGCTCGAAGAGCACGCGCACGGCTACCTCTCGGAGGACGGCGGCCGCTATCGACGCCCCATCGTGTGCTCGACGTACAACAACCCGATCGACCTGTTCGACCGGCATTTGTACGAAAAGGGCGGCTGGGTCCTGCACATGCTGCGGTGCGAGCTGGGCGACGAGCAGTTCTTCGCCGGCGTTCGTCGCTACCTCGAGAAGCACCGCGGCTCCATCGTCGAGACGCGAGACCTGCTCCGCGCGATGGAAGAAGAGTCCGGCCGCTCGCTCGAAGGCTTCTTCGATCAGTGGGTGTATCGCGCCGGACACCCAGAGATGGACGTCAAGGCCTCGCACGATCGCGACAGCGGGCTGCTCACGGTCCGCGTGAAGCAGAAGCAGACCGTCGACGCAGTCACGCCGTTGTTTCGCTTCGCGCTCGACGTGACGGTCGTGCACGGGCGAGACGAGCAGACCCACAGCCTCGATGTGTCCGGCGCCGAGCACGTGTTCGTGCTTCCCTGCAAAAAGGCCCCTGATCGTGTCAGCGTCGACCCGCGCGGAACGCTGCTCGCGACCTGGTCGTTCGACCTCCCGCGAGACTGGCTGCTCGACGCGCTGAAGAACGACGGCAGCTCCGTCGTTCGCTTTCGAGCGGCGCAGGCGCTGTCCAAGCGCGACGAGCCCACGGCGGTCGATGCGCTCGCGGCCGCCGTGCGCGGCGATGAATTCTGGGGCGTCTCCGTCGAGGCCGCCGCCGCCCTCGGCGCGATGGGCTCGAGGCGCGCGTACGAAGCGCTCGCGACGCTCGTCGACGTGGCCCACCCGAAGGTCCGCCGCGCGGTCGTCGCGGCGCTCGGCGAGTTCAAGAGCGACGCGGCCGCAGAGCTGCTCGCCAAGAAGCTCGACGCTGGCGACGCGAGCGTCCTGGTCGAGGCCGAGCTCGCTCGCAGCGCCGGGCGCACCCGCAAGCGCGAGCGCGTGTGGGGCTCGCTCGTCACCGCGCTGGGCCGCGACTCGTGGCGCGACGTCGTGCGCTCGGGCGCGATCGACGGCTTCGCGCGGCTCCGCGCCAAGGAGGCCATCTCGCTGATCGAGCCGTACTCGTCGCGATCGGCGTCGCTCGGGACGCGCCGCACGGCCGTCGCCGCGATGGCTGAGCTCGGCCACAAAGACCGCTCCGTCCGCGAGAAGCTCGAGGCCCTGATCGACCTCAACGATCCATACTTCACGCCCGAGCTGTTTCGCTCGCTCGTGCGGCTCGGCGACAGCGACGCGCTCGGCGCGATCGAGCGAGCCGTCGCGCAGACGATCGACGGGCGCGTGCAGCGACACGGACGCGAAGCCTCCCGCGCGCTGCGCGGAGAGGGCGGCGCCTCCGACGAGCTGCGCCGCTTGCGAGACCAGCTCGAGCAGGTCGAGCAGCGGGCCAGGGCGCTCGAGGACGCGATGGCGACGCTCGAGGCGAAGGTCGCTCCCAAGAAGCCCGCGAAGGGCGCGAAGAAGGCCGCTCGAAAGAAGGCCGCGAGCCCGGCGAAGAAGAGCGCGCGGCGCTGATCGCCGAGTGGCGATACACTCGCGGCGTCGGCGAACCACAGAGAGGGTGTGCGATGGCGAACGTTATGGCGATCGTGAGCAAGGCGGTCTTCGACAAGATGCTCGGCAAGACCAAGCCGAAGCTCGGCGATGTGCTAGCGACCAATCAATACGTCAGCAACAACCCCAGGCTCGAGTCGGTCAAGGGCGGCGGGGCGCTGTTTCTGGTGACCGTTCGTCCTCCCAACGAGGACCTCTGGCTGGTCGCGATCCTCGAGTCCCCGAAGCACAACGGGACCGCGTGGGTCTCCGCTGCCAACAGCACGCCGATGACCGACCTCGGCAAGGTCAAGGACAAGCTCAAGTTCGACTCGGGCAACGGGATCCAAGCGAAGGCCGGCGCGCTCGGGATGTCCCTGCAGACTCCGCGCGTGCTCACGGACGGCGACGTCGCGCTCTTGCGCGCGGCCTCCGGCGGAGCCGCGAAGCCCGACGCGAAGGCGGCCGAAAATGCGCCCACCAATTCAAAAGACCAGGCAAAAACCAAGGCAGTTTCGATCGACCCGTGGCGTTGGCGCGCTCCGCGCTCGCGACGCGAGGCGCTGTCGCTGGCGTTTTGGACGGCGCTCAACCCGACGGAGCAAGAGCGGCACGCGCGCGCGATCGAGCGCGCGTCGAACGGCGCTGTTCGGTACGTGCGCGGGCACGCCTTTGGCGGCCCAACGATCCCGCTGTTTGTTCATCGTGCGACCGGGATGCCGATGCACCTCGTGCCGGGCGGCTCTTTCGCGATGGGTCTGTCGCCGAGGCAAACAGAGCTGCTCTCGAAGCTCGACGGCGGCGGTTCGATCGCGGATGACGACGCGCTTCGCGCATCGGGGCCGATCGAGGTCGCGCCGTTTCTGCTCGCCGCTCGACCGATGAGCGCCGAAGGAATGATGGCGCTGCTCACCGGCGAGAGCGCGGACGCGAGCTCAGCGCAGGCGATTCGCCGCTCGAACACCGGCAAGTACGCCGCGCTGTTGGCCGAGAGCTCCATGGCGCGCGCGGCCTCCTCGCGGCTCGCTGTCATCGAAGCAGCGCTCGACAGCGCGGGGCTTCGCCTGCCGTCGGAGGCCGAGTGGGAGTGGGCGGCGCGCGGAGGCGGCGACGCGCTGTTTGTGTCGGGGTCGGACGAGCTCCCCACCGCAGCGAAGACCGCGACGAATCGACTGGGACTCGCGAGGATGGCCGAAGAGCCCGAGCTGTGCGCGGACGGGTGGAGCTCTTCGCACGAGGGAGCGCCGAAGGACGGACGCGCCCGCGCCAAGAGCGCCAACGGGCTTCGCGCGGTTCGCGGCGGCGCCGCCAAAGCGTGGGCGCAACGAACGGGGTGGAAGTGGCTGCTGACCGCCGCGCGACGTTCGAGCGCGGATGCGGCGGATGGCGCCGCGCTGCGGCCCGCGTTGTCGATCGCGTTGTAGAGCGGCGCCTGCGGTGGTGCGAAGCGCGCGACTCACCCCGAGTGCGTAGCGTGTCACGCTGTGCGCACGCCGCGCGGCAGGGGTCACCGCGTCGTGACGCCGCAAAACGCGCGCGCCATGCGCTGTCGTGCGCTCGCGGCGCGGGGCGATCTGCGGTAGAAGGCCGCCGCAATCGTTGCAGACTGCGCGCGTCAGCGACACAGTCTCGACGATCGTCCTACGAACCCCGCGTGGAACGATCTGTGCGTTCTTAGCGCGAGAGCTAACACCACGAGAGCAGGCATGGACACCAACAATCCCCTCGGGCTGCGCGGCATCTCTTTCGTCGAGTTCGCCTCGGATGACCCAGCAAGGCTACACGCGCTGTTCACGGCATTTGGTTTCTCGCGTGTCGCGAAGCACTCGACGCGCGCGATCGACCTGTATCGCCAGAACGACATCGTGTTTCTGCTGAACTGCGACGCCAACAGCGTCGGCCAGCGCTTTGCGAAGGTGCACGGCCCGTCGATCGCGTCGATGGGTTGGAGCTTCGACGCTCCGGCGAGCGCGCTCGAGGGAGCCATCGAGCGAGGCGCCAGGCGCGCGACGAGCGTGGACCTGCTCGCTGGATCCGCGGACATGCCGGCGATCTTCGGCATCGGGGACAGCCTGCTCTACTTCGTCGACGCCACGGACAAAGACCCCTTCGCGTCGATGGGCTTCGTGCCTCACGACCAGCCGGTGACCGTGAAGGACATGGGCTTCACCGTCATCGATCACCTCACCAACAACGTCTACAAAGGCACGATGGATCAGTGGGCGGGCTTCTACAAGTCGATCTTCGGCTTCACGGAAGTGCGCTACTTCGACATCCGCGGTGTGAAGACCGGCCTGACGTCGTACGCGCTGCGATCGCCGGACGGATCGTTCTGCATTCCGATCAACGAGGCGGACGAGAAGAAGTCGCAGATCAACGAGTACCTCGACGAGTACAAGGGTCCGGGCGTTCAGCACCTGGCCTTCGCGACGACGAACATCCTGCGGTCGCTGGCCGCGATGGAGGGAGCTCCGATCGAGTTTCTCGACATCGAAAACGGCTACTACGAGACAGTGTTCGACCGCGTGAAGAACGTCCGCGAAGACCACGCGGAGATCGCCCGACGCAACGTGCTGGTCGACGGCGACGACAAGGGGTACTTGCTGCAGATCTTCACGAAGAACCTCGTCGGTCCGATCTTCATCGAGCTCATTCAGCGCGAGAACAACCTCTCGTTTGGAGAGGGCAACTTCGGCGCGCTCTTCCGCTCGATCGAGCGTGACCAGATGAAGCGCGGGGTCTTCGCGGACAAGGGGGCGGCGCCGTGAGCACGGACGTTCAATTGACGATGGACCAGGGACCGTACACGCCCGAGATCCCGAGCGACGACTCGCCAGCGATGGCGGCGGTGGGCGAGTCGAGCGCGGGCGAGGCGACGCGCAGCGGAAGGGCGCTCATCGAGGCCTCGCGCAAGTTCGCCTACGAGTCGACGGCGCGCAGCGCGTGGGAGAGCTTCACGACCTTCGCGGTGCTCTCGACCTGCCTCGTCGCGGCGGCGATGAGCGCGGTCCCCCTGCCCGCTCGCGTCGCGTGCTCGGTGATCGCGGGACTGACGATCGTGCGAGGTTTCATCCTCTATCACGACTGTCTCCACGGCGCGCTCTACCGAGGAAAATCCCTGTGGGCGCGCTTCATGCGCGGCGTGATGTGGCTCTACGGGCTGCTGGTGCTGACGCCTCCTGCGGTCTGGCGCAGCTCGCACAACTACCATCACGCCAACACCGCGAAGCTCGTCGGCTCGCACATCGGGTCGTACCCGACGATGACGATCGAGATGTATCGCCGCGCCAAGCCCGCGCAGAAGCTGCTCTACCGAGCGGTCCGTCACCCGCTGACGATGATGTTCGGCTACGCGACGGTGTTTCTCGTCGGGATGTGCCTCGCCCCGGTGGCGCGCGACCCGAAGAAGAACTGGGATTCAGGGCTCGCGATCGTGTTGCACGCGGCGATCTCGGCGCTCGTGATCGCGAAGTTGGGAGCGCTCGCGTGGGTGCTCGCGGTGCTCGTTCCGCTCATGGTGGCGTGCGCGACGGGGGCGTACCTCTTCTATGCGCAGCACAATTTCCCGGGCATCATGATCCAGGGCCGCGAGAAGTGGAACTACACCACCGCGGCGCTCGAGTCCTCGAGCATGATGGAGACCGGCCCCGTGATGGCGTGGTTTACCGGCAACATCGGCTATCACCACGTGCACCACTTGAACCCGGGGATCCCCTTCTATCGCTTGCCCGAGGCGATGGCCGCGATCCCCGAGCTGCAGAATCCCCACAAGACCTCGCTCAGCCCCAAGAGCATCGCGGCGTGTTTGCGCCTGGCGCTCTGGGACATGCGTCAGAAGAAGATGGTCGACATCTCGGCCGCTCAGTGACGGAGCAGGTCGAGCGGGTCACCCCCGCTCGAACACAAACGGGATCGTCGCGCTCGAGGGGGCCTTCTGCGCTGGAAAGCTCCACACGCGCATCGCGCTGAGCATCGCGCGCACCAGTCGAACGCGGTGCTTCTCTTCTGGACGCGGCACCCGCGTCGTGTCGCTGAGCACATCGACGGCGGTCACTCTTCCGCTCGTCGAGACCTTTACGCGCACGCTGAGCAGCCCCGAGAGCTCGAGCCCCGCGGCGAGCTCGCGTTGAACCACGGGCTCGAGCGACGCGGTGCGAGACGCGAGCTGTCGCGACGGCAACGGGCCGTCGATGAACGGGCGCGGCTGGACGAACCACCCGTGAATCACCAGGCGACCGAAGCGCGGGTCGTTGGTGCCGCGCACCTCGCGGACGCCGTGAGGGATCCTCGGGTCGAACACGACCAATCGATTGAACTCTGGCTCGATCGCGCGGACGATCTCCGGCTCTTCGACGCTGCGAATCGACACGAAGTCCGACCAGAAATCGAGCACTTCGTCGCGGAGCATCAGGGTCTCGCCGCCGCGAAACACCCGCTCTTTCCAGGGCGTAAGCGAGAGCACGAAGGCCCAAGGTCCGTGCGGAAGGTCTCCGTGCAGGTGCTGCACGCAGCCATCGACGTAGCAGGACATCCACGGCGGGCTGATGTCGTGACAGCCGAGCGTACGGCGGCCCCAGTCGACCAATCGCCGATGAAATCGCTCGTAGATCTCCGTGGGAAAATAGGTCCACGCCGGGGTCCTGAGCGCGGTGTACTGCCCGGGGACGTGCCAGTAGTCCCACACGAAGCGCCCCGCCGTCGCCGAGCGGGGGTCCGCGAAGCGCTCGTCGAAGTGCCTTCGAAGCGCGGGCGCTTCGGGCGCGAATTTGTCGACGACGTGCAGCGAGCGAGCGGGGGACTGAGCCTTCTCTTTGGCCATTTCTGAACGCTTTGTGTGTTACCGACGGAGCAGCGCCACGTCGACCTGACCGACCGAGAGCTGATCGACGAACGCTCCGGTGGTCATCCAGAGCCCTCCGTACGGACCGGGCGGCGCGACGAAGGACGATCGCTCTGCGTCCGATCCCATCACGCGAAGCTCGGACATCGGAACGAAGGACACGCTCCAGCTCGTGCCTTCGAGCGAAATCGAGACGCGCGAGCATTGTCCGATGAGGTCGCCGACCACCTCGTAGCAAATCCCAGGAGAAGTACAGCCGTTGCGATGCACGACCCTGAGCGAGGTCAGCACGGTGTCGACCGGGCACGCCTCGCGAAAGCCCGAGCCGCCCGAGCCGCCGTGCGCGGGCAGCTCGGTGATCGCGCCGGTTCGAACCTGATACACGAAGGGCGTCCGGGTGGTGTCAGCGACGATCGAGAGGGGTGAGACGAGCGCGCCGAGGTTGTCGATCACGCCGGCTTTTCGGCCGTAGAACCCGACGAGCACCTCGTCGCGACCGGCGACGCCCTGCGCGCGGTTTCCCGAAGCGGCGCCGCGCGAGAGCGGGCCGAAGCGCGGGGGCATCGAGACCGAGACGCCGCGCGGACAGCCTTCGTCGACGACGCCATCGCAGGTGTCGTCGCGGTCGTTGCACTCCTCTCGCATCGCGCATCGGTCCGGCATCGACGAGGGAACATCGGGGCGATCGGGGTCTGGCCCGATCGGCGCGTCCATGGTCAACCCGGTGTCCGTCCCCGTGTCCGTCATCGCGCGCGCGTCCAACGCGTCCCCCACGTTCGACGCGTCCGACGCGTCCGCCGCGTCGCTGCGAGCGTCGCGCGAGCGGAGCCGCTCTTCTTCTGTCGCGCAGCCGGCGACAGAGACGATGGCCACCGAGACGATCGAGGCCGCAGCGCGAAGCCACTGAAACGTCATTGCGCCATTGAAGCTACCAACGAGCAGAGACGGCGTACACTCCGCGCGTCATGAGTGACCAGCAGGGGCCGCCCAAAGGCGCGCTAGAGCATCACCCGCTTTCGACGCACCTCGACCGCGATGGCAACGTCAGGATGGTCGACGTCGGGGAGAAGGCGATCACCGCCCGCCGCGCCGTCGCGACCGCGCGAGTGACGATGAGCCCCGAGACGGCCAAGGCGCTTCGCGACGAGACGACGCCCAAGGGCGACGTGCTCGCGACCGCACGAATCGCAGGAATTCAAGCGGCCAAGCGCACCCACGAGCTGATCCCGCTCTGCCACGGGATCGCGCTCACCAAGGTGTCCGTTGAATTCGTGTCCATCGATGACGACGGAGTGTCGATCGAGGCGACCGCGCAGGCGACGGACCGCACCGGCGTCGAGATGGAGGCGTTGACGGCGGCGTCCATCGCGGCGCTGACCGTGTACGACATGCTGAAGGGCGTCGACCGCGCGATGGTGATCCAGGACGTGCGGCTGGAGGCGAAGGACGGAGGGCGCACCGGCTCGTGGCGACGAGAAGCGGCGTCGGAGAGCGACGGACGATCACTGCCCCGCGAACGAGCGCGAGACGACCGCCCGGCGCCGACGGCGATCGCGGTGGACCCCGAGAGCTTCGCGCTCACGCGAGAGCCCATCGATCTGCTCGCCGTTCGTCAGCGCGTCCTGCACCCGAGCGCCGGCGCGGTGTGCGTCTTCGAGGGCGTCGTGCGCGACCACAACGAAGGAAAGGCGATCTCGCTGCTCGAGTACGAGGCGTACGACAAGATGGTCACCGCCGAGCTCCGCCGAATCGCCGCAGAGCTGCAAGCGGCGCTGCCCGGAACGCGCCTCGCGGCCACGCATCGGGTGGGCGCCCTCTCCATCGGAGACACCGCGGTGGTGTGCGTCGCGAGCGCGGCGCACCGCGCTGAGGCCTTCGAGGCCGCGCGACGCTTGATCGACGAAGTCAAAGCGCGGCTGCCCGTGTGGAAGCGCGAGCACGGATCCGCTGGACCCTATTGGGTAGGCTGGGAGGACGCGCGATGCCTCCCGTAGTGTGTGGAAATCGCTCGACGCCACCCGAATCGACCGCTCGCGACCCGCAGGAGTGTACGACGTGCTGAAGGCTCACCTGACCGACCGAAACATCCGCCGACTGCTCACGCTGGCGCTCTTTCTGGGGCTGCTCTGGGTGTTTCGGCACCTGCTGCTGCTGCTTGTCTTCTTCGTCGTGTTCGAGCGCACGATCGGGCTGTTCGCGGGACTTCTCCAGCGCGCTACGAAGCTGCAGTTCAAGTGGTGCGTGCTGATCGTGCTGCTCTTGTCGCTCGGCCTGGTCACGGGCGGAGTCTGGGCTGGCATCGCGACGATCCGCGCGAAGATCCCCGAGATCGAAGCGGGCGGCGAAGCGATCATCACCACGATCCAGCGCAGCGACCTCTACGCGAAGTACGGCCACTCGCTGTCGCACTTTCGAGGGCAAGAGCTGCTCACGCACGCGCGGGCGCACGCCGGAGACGCGCTGCGGGTGGGCGCTGGGTTCGCCAAAGAGACGCTGTACGTGTTCATCGGGCTGGTGTTCGCGATCGTGTTCTTGCTCGAGCGCGACGAGCTCCAGGCGTTTCGCGAGAAGCAGCCGATCGACTCGGTCCCGCGCACGTTGATGCGCTACGGAGGGCACGTCGCCGACGCGATCGCGATCACGCTCAAGCTCCAGGTGATCGTCGCGGTGGTCAACGCGCTCATTACGTTGCCGGTGCTCATCGCGCTCGGGCTGCCGGGCATTCCCGCGCTCGTCGCGATGCTCGTGGTCACGGGGCTGATCCCGGTGGTGGGCGGCCCCGTGGCGGGCGGCGTACTCATGACGCTGGCCTATGTCACCAAGGGGCCTGTGGGGCTCGGGATCTTCATCGGCAGCACCTTCGTGCTGCACAAGATCGAGAGCTACTACCTCAACCCGCGGCTGACGGCGAAGCACGTGAAGCTGCCGTCGTTTGTGATCATCACGAGCCTCGTGTTGTTCGAGCACGCGTTCGGGTTGATCGGGCTTTTTCTGTCGTTTCCGACGTTGTACGTGGCCGCCAAGATCCGCGACGAGTGGATCGACCCAGACGAAGAGCGTCGCGACGAAGAGGCGCTCACCGAGGCGATGCGCGGAGCGCTGCCGAACTTCAAGCTCGCGTTCTCGCGATTGAAGAACAAGTCCGAGCCCGTCAAAGAAGAACGAGAGGCCGGCGAATGAGCGCTCGAGCGTGCGCGGGACGCGGCCGCTACCGAGGCGCGCTTCTCCCGAGGAGATCCATCCCGTGTTGACCTTCGATGAAGCCCGTCGGCGCGTGATCGAGAGCGCACCCATCGTCGCGACCGAGCGCGTGCTCGTGTACGAAGCGGCGGGGCGGATCTTGCGAGAAGACGTGCTCGCGCCGAGCGACCTTCCGGCCTTCGACTACAGCGCGATGGACGGATACGCGCTTCGCGCGCAGGACACCCTCGGCGCGAGCGAGGCCAGCCCCTGCTCGCTGTCGGTGCGCGACGGAGAGAGCCGCGCGGGCGGCGAAGACCCTCCCGAGGTGCTCGCGAACACATCCGTGAGGATCTTCACGGGAGCGCGGATTCCCGGCGGGGCAGACGCGGTCGAGATGCAGGAGAACGTGCGGCGGGATGGCTCGATCGCACAAATGATTCGCAGCGTGACCGCAGGTCAGAACATTCGGCGTCGCGGCGAAGACCTCCGCGCAGGCGCGCGCGCGCTCGACGAAGGAATCCGACTGACCCCGAGTCAGCTATCATTGCTCACGTCACTCGGGCGAGTGCGGGTGGTGGTCTCGCGAAAGCCCATCGTGACGATCATCGCGACCGGCGACGAGCTGCGCTCTCCCGAGGACCCCGAGCGTCCGGGCTCGGTGATCGAGAGCATCTCGCCGGGAGTCGCGGCGTTTGTCGCGCAGTGCGGCGGCGTCGCGAGGCTCGCGCCGGTGGCGAGGGACCGCGAAGACGAGGTCGTCGCGGCGCTCGTCGCGGCGCTCGCGGGGAGCGACCTGGTGGTGACGGTCGGCGGCGTCTCCGTGGGAGAGCACGACGTCGTGCGACGGGCGCTCGAGCGCGCGGGGGTCACGCTCGACTTCTGGAAGGTGGCAATCAAGCCCGGAAAGCCCGTCGCCCTCGGACACGCTGGCGACAAGCGATGGCTCGGGCTTCCGGGCAACCCGGCCTCGGCGCTCTTGACCTTTACGCTGTTCGGCGCGCCGCTGCTGCGTGCGATGCAGCGAGACGCTCGGCCGAGCGCGCCGCTCACGAGCGCGACGCTCGCGCGCGCGGCGCAGCACGGGACGGGGCGGCTCGAGTTCGTCCGCGCGGCGCTCGACGAGCGCGAGACTCCGTCGCGCGTCTCGCCGCTCAAGGGACAGGCGTCGGGCTCGGTCGTGTCGATGGCGCACGCGGACGCGTACGTGCTGCTCGACGCCGATCGAGCGACGTTCGACGAAGGGACGAGCGTCCCGGTGATGAGGCTGCGCGATGTCTGAAGGCGCAGCGAACACCGTGAACGTCTTGTTCTTCGCGGCCGCGCGGGACGCGGCGCGAGCGAGCGAGTGGCGCGCGACCGTGAGCGACACCGAGACCGTGGCGAGCTTGCGAGCGAAGGTGCTCGAGGCGTTTCCAGCCTTGAAATCGTGGGCGCGTGCGCTGCGGTTCGCGGTCGACGGCGAGTACGCGCGCGACGACGATCGCGTGCTCGCGGGCTGCGAAGTGGCGGTGATCCCGCCGGTGGCGGGAGGGTAGTCACGCAATCGGAGGCGCGGTAAGGTGCAGCCGCGTGGCGAGGGACCCAACAACCCAACCGTGGAACGTGCGCTCGACCGGGCCGCTCACGCTCGATGAAGCGCTCGAGTTGCTTCGAGCGAGAGGGGTGCATGTGCCGGATTGGGTGCGATTCTTCATCGTCGAGAACGACGACGTCGATCTCATCGCCGACCCCGCAGTCCATGCGCAGTACTTGTCTCTTCGAGAGTCTCCGGCGACTCGCATACTTTGGCCAAGGCTGCTCAGTTCGAAGACCGGACGGGTGCCGGTGAAAGTCCGTCGTCGCGCGCTCGACGGCGAAGAGTGGGCGCTCGCGATCTTCGGTCACGAGCTGTTCGAGCTGAACGCACTCTACGCGCTGTTCTCGAACGGAAGTGGCTCGATGACGTTCGCGACGCTTGCTCGGCACATCGACCCAGCGGGTAGTGCTAACCTGCACACACAGGCATGGGACGAGGCTGATCGCCTCGTCAACGAATGGAGACGGTCACAAACATGACGGCCATCGAACGACTGTTGCGCCTGCACGACGAAGGCGTCATCGCTGACGGCGAATTCGTCGCGCGTGCCGTCGAACTGGCGACGTCTCCCGACGAGGCGGTCACCCTGCTCCGCTCTCTGCCACTTTCATTGCAGAAGCAACTCCGCGACTATGCGTCGAGCGTGGCGAACGATAGCGCCGTGGTCGGGTTCAGCAGCGGCTCGGGACTGCAGCGCGTCGACGGGACGTTCGTCGATGGTGCGCGCTTCCTGATGGCTGCCATGAAGCCCGACGCAACGCGCTCGCTGCGCGACACGCGAAGAGACGTCTACTCGCACTCTGTGTTCGCGAGCCCGAATGGTTGATTCATTGCGCCATGTCGTCCCCACTGGGATCGCAGGGCTCGATCTCGCGCTCGGCGGCGGCGTCGTGCTCGTCGAGAAGCTCGCGGGCGTCACACCCTCGACGACAGTCTTGGTGAGGGGCGGCCCCGGCGCAGGAAAGACGCTCCTCGCGCTGTCGCTCACAAAGGGCCTCATCGGCAATCTTGGCGAGGACTACGCGCTGTACGCGTGCGTCGAGCTGTTGCCCCGTGAGCTGCGCGCGCAAGCGCTGGGTCTCGACCCGTCGCTCGATGTTGCGCTGGTCGAGGACGGACTCTGGCCCGCCGGGCGGATCGTCGCCGCGAATGTCGTCACTGGTCCCGGAGAAGACCTCGCGAACGCGATCGAGACCGCCGTCCCTGCGTTGATCGATCGCGCGAGCGTTGAGCGCGGACGGAGCCCCTCAGTGCTCGTGATCGACGCGGCGACCAGCGGTTACGGGCTCGGGGCGAACGCAGAGCGCGCCCTCGTCGACGCGCTTTCGAAGCTCTCGGCACAGCAGGGCCTCGTGCTCATCGTGGTCGAAGAGACCAGCGATTTGACAGAGAGCTCTCCGTGGCCGTTCGCGTTCGATCATGTGTTCGAGCTCGCGCTGAGCAACGACCAGCGCACGCTATCGATCCCCAAGGCGCGCTTCAGCGCGGCGGTACGTGGGCCTCATCTGGTGCGCTTCGGGTCGCCCACGCTCGTGTTTCCTGCGCTCGAAGCGTACGCAACCGTCGCGAGCCTCGAGGGGTTGGCGCGGTCAGCCGTACCCATCGAACGGCAGTGGTCGCGACTCTATCGGCTCACCGACAGCTCGGATTCGCGCTGGACGCCATGGCCGGCTCGCGCCTACGTCGTCGGATCGAACGAGCCGATCGTTCGAGCGTTCGCCGCCGACCTCTTGTACACGTCGCACTCCAACGCCGTCGACGTGTCCGTTGAACTCGGTGCTTCGGAGCTGGATCGCCGCGACCCAACGGGGTCGTTTCCCGATTCCGTCGTGATCGCAGGAAGGGCCCGACCCGAAGAAGTCCTCTCGAGGGTGATGCGCGTCGTCGACCAACCACACCGCAAGGTCCTGGGTCGAATATTCTGTGGGGATTTGCGGGGAGTCGAAGCGTCATCGCGACGCGGCGATTGGAGGCTGTTCTTCGAGACCCTCGGCGACGTGTGTCGGGCGCTCCGCGTGCCGCTCATCCTCTGGGATTCGTCGCCAGCGCGGTTCGATCCATCGAATGTCGTGATTCCTGTCCGTGACCTTCCGCCGCTCGCTGGGTTGGCCGACTTCGTATGTGAGCTCGTCCCGACGAGTACACTCAAAGCGATCGTCGTTCCGCGCGCTGGTAGCTTCATGGGCGCTCAAGCCGAGCTCTCGTTCGAGAAGCTGTTCGTACCGTGACCCACGAATTCATGTCCCCGTCGCCTCCACAGCCCAGCGCCGACGCACCAGACGGGCACCCCCCGTCTACGCCCCCGACGATCCGCTTCGGGATCGACCTGCGCTCTCGGCGTCTGCGCACGACCAACCGCCTGGTGATCTACGTCGCGGGCGTCCCGTCGCTGGCGCTCATCACCGTCGGGATCATCGTCATGGCCACCGGAACCGGCGGCCGCGACGTCATCATGGGCGTGCTCATCCTGGGGATGGCCCTCACCGTCGCGACCGCGGTGGTCGTCAGCTCGATCCTCATCGCGCGCGAGGCAGAGCTCGCGAGGCTCCAGGGCGAGTTCGTCTCGCGCGTGTCGCACGATTTGCGGACGCCGCTGACGTCGATCCAGATGTTCGTCGAGACGCTCCAGCTCGGGCGCGCCAAGGACGCGGAGACCACGCGAGCGTGCCTGGACGCGCTCGGCCAAGAGACAGGACGGCTCTTGGCGCTCGTCGATCGGCTGCTCGATTGGGCGCAGATCGAGAGCGCGCGGCGCATGTACGAGCAGCGACGATGCCGGGTCGTCGACGTCGTCAACGCGGCGCTCGACGCCTTCGAAATCGTGCGAATCCAGGGCGAGGTCGAGCTCGAGCGGGACGTCCCCGAGGGGCTGCCGGACATCGACGTCGACGCGCGCGCGATCGTGGACGCGCTGAGCAACGTGCTGCAAAACGCCGCGCGATACTCGCTGCCGGCGCGCAAGATCGCCCTGCGAGCCAGGCTCGTAGGGGACATGATCGAAGTCTCGGTCGCCGACAACGGCCCCGGAATTCCGGCGAACGAGCGGGGCAAGATCTTCGAGAAGTTCTACCGCGGCAGCACCGCCAAGGCGCTCGGCCTCGCCGGCTCGGGCCTGGGGCTCGCCATGGTCCGAGCGATCGTCGACGCCCATCGCGGGAGCGTCCGCGTCGAGGCCAACCAACCCAGCGGAAGCGTGTTCATCCTGTCGCTGCCCCTGGCCGACACGCCTCGCTGAGCGCTCGACGTTTCTCGCGAAGGGTGTCATGTGTCGAGCCGAGCATGGCTGCGACCGTTTTGCTCGTCGAAGACGATCCGTCGATCCAAAAGGGTCTCGAGATGAACCTCAAGATCGACGGCCTCCGCGTGCTCTGCGCGAGCGACGGCGTCGCGGCGGTGCGCGCGATTCGCGCCGCGATGCCGGACTTGATCATCCTCGACCTCGGGCTCCCTGGGATGGACGGCTTCGATGTCCTTCGCGAGGTGCGCAAGGATGACACCGAGGTTCCGATCCTCGTGTTGTCCGCCCGCGCGTCGGAGGCCGAAAAAGTGCTCGGTCTTTCGCTCGGCGCCGACGACTATGTGACCAAGCCCTTCGGTCTGGCCGAGCTGCTCGCGCGCGTCCGAGCGCTGCTTCGCCGCAGCCGTCGACGTTCGTCAAACTCGGTCTTGAAGTTCGGCCCCGTCGAGCTCGACGTCGAAGCGCGGGTGATGAAGGTCAGCGGCGCCGAGGTCGAGGTCACGGCGCTCGAGTTCGATCTGCTCAAGTATTTCGCCGAGCAGCCCATGCGCGCGGTCACCCGAGAGCAGATCATGCAAGCGGTGTGGGGAGCAGGACACGCGGGCACGCCGCGAACGGTGGACAACTTCATCGCGCGGCTTCGCAGCAAGATCGGCGACGACCCGGCGAACCCGAAGTACATCGAGACGGTCCGCGGCGTCGGCTATCGCTTCAACCCTGGCGGCTGACGCGTCGAGCGATCTCCGTGTGACACAAGGCGAAGTCGAACTTCACCGGGTCGTCGGGGTCGAGCTCCGCGAGCGCCGCTGTTACCTCGACAGCCGCGCTCCATGAAGCGGACGGTCGCCTCGTGAAGCCCAGCGCGCGAGCGACTCTGTGCACGTGAACGTCGAGCGGAACCACAAGCGCGCTCGTCGGAAGCGCCACCAGGCCGAGGTCCACGCCGTCATCGGGGCGCGCGATCCAGCGGCACAACAGAACGAGGCGCTTGCACGCGCTGCGCGCGCTGGGGTCCGGCAAGAGATGCTGCTGGCTGCGCGAGAGCGTTGCTCCAAACGCGCGCTCGCGCAGCAGGTGCGCCCACGCGACGAGCGCCCCGTGCAGCGATCGCTCGCGCTCGAACGCTGACACCAGCGGCGCGTACAGCGATCCGCTCTCTCGCTGCATCGCGCGCGCAGCAAAGAGCAGCGCGGCGATGTCTTCGCCCAGAAACGTGCGGTGCACGAAGCCCTCGAGCGCCCGGCCCAGCTGCGCCCGCGAACGCGCGTCGATGAACGCCGCCGGACGATCGTCCAGCCGATTGACCAACAGATCGCGGAGCTTGTCGCCGATGGTCGTGACGTTGCCGAAGGCGAGCAGCGCAGAGACCAGCGCGGCGAGCTCTCGATCTTCGCGGGTGTGGTAGCGACGCGCGAAGCGAACAGGGTCTCGCGCGAGGGCGCTCGTTCGATCGAGAGCCGTGTGCGTCGCGAGGACGCGCGCGAGGGCGAGCGAGCGACGAGGGTTCGGTGCGCGGACCATGTGGGACCGCAAGCCTGCCACGCCGCGTCACCAAGAAGAGCGCTGCGGTCAACGACGAGACAGAGCGCTCGAACGATGCACCCGACGGCCGCGATGCTCGAAGTCACCAACGGTTGCGCGCGCCCCTGAAGGCGCTTCGAAGCCGAGCAGACCGTCGCCACGCTCCGGCGAATCTCGCTTGAATTGCGGGACTTTCTGACGGAGCGCCGAGCCTGGCGACGGTCGGCGGCGATGTGGGTGTCTAGGGGACCGCGAGAAAAGGCACCCGCGTGAACTCTGCGTGTACGGCTTTACGCAGGTTGAGGGTACAACTTGACGCGCTATCAACGGACCCGCCTCGGTGCGGTCATCGGGATCGACCGATCGAGCACGATGACGCGTCGGCTCTCGAGCACATCGACGCGGTGTTCCAGAGACTGCTTCTCGACCTTCACAGGGCAAGAGCGCCCCAGCAACACCGCCATCATTGGAGGCATTCGTGAGCGATACGGCAGAGATCAAGTACGGCCAGCACACCCTGGCAGTGCCCGTGGTCACCGGAACGGAGAACGAGAAGGGGTTGGACATCGGCCAGCTCCGCGCAAAGACGGGGCTCGTCACGCTCGACCCCGCGTTCATGAACACCGCGTCGACAAAGAGCGCGGTCACGTTCATCGATGGCGACCAGGGCATCCTGCGATACCGCGGCATTCCGATCGAGGAGCTCGCGGAGAAGAGCACCTTCGTCGAGACCGCGTACTTGTTGATCAACGGGCACCTGCCCAGCAAGAGCGAGCTCGCGCGATGGAGCAACCTGCTCACGCGCCACTCGCTCATCCACGAGGACATGAAGCGATTCTTCGACGGGTTTCCGTCGACCGCGCACCCGATGGCGCAGCTCAGCGCGATGGTGTGCTCGCTCTCGAGCTTCTATCCCGAGACCCTCGACCCCGATAAGAAAGAGCACTTCGAGATCACCGCGGCGCGCTTGATCTCGAAGGTCCGCACCCTCGCGGCGTACGCGTACAAGAAGTCCATCGGGCAGCCGATGATCTACCCGGACAACAAGCTCGCGTACTGCTCGAACTTCTTGCGCATGATGTTCGCGGTCCCGTCCGAGGAGTACGTGATCGACCCCGAGATCGAGAAGGTGATGAACCTCCTCTTCATCCTCCACGCCGACCACGAGCAGAACTGTTCGACCTCGACCGTGCGCGTGGTGGGATCGTCTCGCGCCAACCTCTTTGCGTCGATCGCCGCAGGCATCTGCGCCCTCTGGGGACCGCTGCACGGCGGAGCCAACCAAGAGGTCCTCGAGATGCTCGAGATCATCCGTAAAGACGGCGGCGACGTGAACAAGTTCGTCGGCCTCGCGAAGGACAAGAACTCGAACTTCCGCCTGATGGGCTTCGGCCACCGCGTCTACAAGAACTTCGATCCGCGCGCGAAGATCATCAAGCAGGCGGCGGACAAGGTCCTCGCCAAGCTCAACATCAACGACCCGCTGCTCGAGATCGCCAAGCGACTCGAAGAAGCCGCGCTCCAAGACGACTACTTCGTCCAGCGCAAGCTCTACCCGAACGTCGACTTCTACTCGGGCATCATCTACCGCGCCCTCGGGTTTCCGACGGACATGTTCACGGTGCTGTTCGCGATCGGCCGCATGCCTGGCTGGATCGCGCACTGGCGCGAGATGATCGAGGACACCTCGACCAAGATCGCGCGCCCGCGCCAGATCTACACGGGCCCGGCGATGAACCACTACGTCCCGCTCGACGAGCGCAAGTAAGCGCCGCGGGAGTGGGGGGTGCTTGGGCGCCGGAGCTGAGACTGCCCCGCTCGCCGTCACACGACGGGCGCTTCGCTCACCAGCCGCGCCTGGCGCTCAGGCACCCGGCGTGGACGGTCAGCTCGAATACACGCCCACGAAAATACGTGTCGATCGCGTTCTGCACCTGGTAGAGCACCGCCATCGGATCCGGCGCGGCTTCGGCGCACCACTGGCACTCGGGCAAGGTCGCCACGTGCAGCGCAGGGTCCGAGAGGACCTCGGCGCCCGAGGTGTAGCCAAGCACCAGCGAGTCGTCGTCGACCTGCGCGTCGACGAACCCGCAGTCCTCCGCCTCGCGCGCCCACTGCTCGGCGCTCGGCAGCGACTGGGCGTACTGCTCCACGCGCTCGGTGAGCGCGGTCATGTCGTACTTCGTCGCCACCTCGCGGAGCATGTCGAGCAGCTCCATGAAGCTCCCGCGGAGCGGCTGCGAAACGACGAGCTGGCCGCCAGGACGAAGCACGCGCAGCACCTCCGAGAAGAGCGCCTGCCTGTCATTGGTCGCCCTGTCCACGAGCGAGCCGACGACGTTGCTGAACGCCCCGTCGGAGAACGCCAGGTGCACCAGGTCGTCCTGCTGCGCCACGAACAATCGCCGGCCGTCTTCTTCGGCGTTGCGAGCGCGCGTCACGTCGAGAAACGCTGGATCCGAGTCGAGCGCCATCACCGTCGCGTCCGGCACCGCCCGCAGGATCTCCGACGTCAAGACGCCGGTTCGACACGAGATGTCGAGCACCGCAGCGCCTTGCGGAAGCGCTACGGCTCGCGCTGCGAGCTCACCGAATACACGGGCGTATCGTGGCCAGACGATGCCGTCGTAGCGAGTCGCACGCAGCGATGAGTCCTCGTCCTCGTCGAACACAGCAGAGGGCACGAAGATAGACCAACTCCCACAGGCATGGCTCGCGGATCGCACGACGGCTACTCCGCCTTCGGTTGGCGACGCCGCCGGTCTCTGCCGCTTTCGACTTCGCGCCGGGCGCGACTACTTCGAGGGTCCGGCGTGCTCGAGCACAGACACTGCGTCCGTGGCCAGCTCGCCCAACGTCGCGCCGCTGTCCTCTTCGCCGGCTTCGTCCTCTTCCGACGAGAGCGGGCGCTTGTCGCCGACGAGCTTCTTGATGGCGTCCAGGTGCGAGGCGTCGCCGAGCTCGACGAGCGCCTCGATGGCCGAAGCCGCGACGTCCGCGTCCGAGTGCGCGAGGAGCTTCGCGACGATCGACCCGCCTGCCGGCTCTCCCACTTCGGCGAGCACAAACGGAAGCTCCTTGAGCGCCTCGGTCGTGAGCGTCGTGGACACCGCCGTCTCGACGACGCGAGACGCCTCGCCCCATCGGTCCGACAGGACCTCGACCAGCGCCTCGCCCGCGCTCACGCGAATGCCAGGATCCTCGTGGCCGAGGATGCGCAAGAGGCTCTGGACCGACTCGTTGCCCGGGATCTCGACCAAGAGATCCGCCAGCAAAATCAGGCGCATTCCGGCGTCGACCGACGGCTCGCCCGCCATGGCGCGGTCCACTTCGGCGGCCAGCGCACGGGAGCGGGCCTTGTTGTCGCCGCTCGAGAAAAACGCGTCGCGCGCGCGATAGAGACGTCGGTTCGCTTCGATCAGTTCGCTGAGGTGCTTGCTCTCGTTACCCATGAGGGCCGAGCTTATACAGCGCTTCTTCGTCGGGTTGGGATCGACGTGGGAATGGACAGCAGCCGACCGGGCGTTTCATCGTGTCGAGCGCTCGGTGCACGGACAGCTTCGACCGACTCAGTGGCTCCCGATCGCGATCGCCGCGCTCGCCCTCGTCCGCCCAGCCAAAGCGCGCGTCCGGCCGCTGAGCGCCGTCGTCCACGCAGGATCCGCGAGCGCGCGCTCGGGGCCCGCGCCCTCTGCCTCGTGCGCGCACAGGACAGCCTCGGGTCGATGCCTCGAAGACCCCGCGTGCGCCGCGGGAGAACTGCTCATCGACGGCCTGTGCGTTGCGTCGAGGACCGTCGCCATCGACGACCCCAGCCTCGGCGTCGAGTCCAACACCCACACCGACCGCGGAGGGCGGCTCGTCGTGTACGAGCACGTCCCGAGACGCCCTGATTTGCCGGCAGAATACGATAGGTACCTCTATCCAACCGAGCCGTGGGGCGGGCAAACCGTGAGCTCGGGCTACGACCTCGGGCGTCCAGACGCGCTGCAACGGCGCGGCGTCGACCTCACCGCGATCGGTCACGGCGGCGTGGATCTGCCGCAAGAGCGAGGAGCGCCCGTGCGCGCGGTGGCCCTCCGCGGTCAGCAAGGCGACGCCGAGGTGCTTCACGTCGGACCGCTCTTCGGAAACACCGTCGTCCTCTCGCACATCGTCCGCGAGGCCGGCGCCACGCGCGTCTACCTCGCGCTGTACGGCCACCTCGACGGGTTCGCGCCGGGGCTGCGCAAGGGCCAGTCGATCACCGCGTCGACGCTGCTCGGCTTCGTCGGAGACAGCGGCGCAGAGGGCGTCGTTCACCTGCACTACGAGATTCGTCTGGCGCGACCGGGCGTCGACCCGACGCGCGTCGAGCGGCCCGCCACGCTCATCGAGCAGAGCACCAGCGTTCCGTGCGACCCGCGCAACGTCCTGCCGCTGCGAACAGAGCCGATTCGCCGAGGCGACGCGGGTCGAAGCTGAGCTCTCAGCGCACTGCGAGGCGCGAGGCAGGACGAAATCAGGACAGTCCCGTAAGCTCGCGCACTATGTTCGAAGACGTCGAGCTCCTCGGGCCGATCCTCGTGTTTCTGGCGTTGGCGGTGATCTTCGCGCTGCGGTCCCTACGCCAGATCAACCAGTGGGAGGTAGCGCTCAAGTTCACCTTCGGAAAGTACTCGGGTCGCCTGCAGCCCGGCCTCAATTTCGTCGTGCCCCTCGCGCAGAAGATCTACCGCATCGACACACGTATTCGAAATCGAGACCTGCCCGCGCAGATGGTGATCACCCGCGACAACGTCACGGCCATGATCGACGCGGTGGTCTATTACAAGGTCATCGACGTCGAGAAGGCCGCGCTCAACGTCGAGAACTTCGAGACCGCCGTGAAAGATCGCGCGCGGGTCGTGCTCAGGGACATCGTGGGAGAGATCACGCTGGACGAGCTGCTCTCGCGACGCGACGAGGTGTCCGCGCAGGTTCGCGCGCAGGTCGAGCAGTTCGTCTCGCACTGGGGCCTGCACATCGAGGCGATCGCGCTTCAAGACATCCAGCTCCCGCAAGAGATGCAGCAGGCGATCGCCCGCAAGGCCATCGCCGAGCGCGACAAGCAGTACGTGATCATCAAGTCCCAAGCGGACGTCGAGTCCGCGCGCAACTTCGCCGAGGCCGCCCGCATCCTCGCCGAGGCCCCTGGCGCCCTCGAGCTCCGTCGCCTCGAGGCCCTGCAGGGCATCACCGGAACGGGCAACACCAAGGTCGTCTTCGACCTCGCCAAGTACGAGTCGGGCCCGAGCAACACCCGCAAAGAAGCGATCGCCGCCGCGGCCGCGATGCAAGAGCCCACCGGCGTTCGTGTCGACGCGAGCGCCGCGCCCGCCGCGCAGCCCATGGTGAGCAACATGAAGCTGCAAGCAGAACAAGCGGCGATTCAAGGCGCCCAGTCGTCAGGCAACATCACCGCCGTGGGCATCCCAGCGGTTGATCCAAGCACGCTCAAGACCGGTGGATAGCGCCCAGGACATCGATCCCGGCGTGTGGCTCGCCCGCGCGAGCGCGCACCGAGCGTGCGCCGCGGACGCGCGGGTCGGAGAGCTCTTCGCGAGCGCCCGCATCGAGTGCGACGGGCGCCCCGTTCGACAGTGGCAGGCGACCGGCGGCCTCGTGCGCGCGTATCGAGTCGTGCTCGTGACGACCGCGCGGAGCATCGCGCACACGCGACGCTCGCCCGCCGTCATGGACGCGGTCATCGAGGTGCTCTCGAGCGCGGTGAGCGCCGACAAAGGCGCCGCGCTCGACAGCGTGAACCTGCGATGGGGTCGCGTCGCGAGCGAAGCCGCCAGCTACCGAGAGACGACCGTGCGCGACCTCGCGATCGGCAACGAGTCCGAGCTGCGCCGCGAGGCCATCGTCTTCTTGCGCGCCACGGACGCGAGCGATGCCGTGATCGACGCCGTGCAGCGCGCGCGGTTGACCTACGACGGCCATGCGATCGTCCTGAGCGACATCGAGCGCGACCGCGCGCGCGATTGCGCTCGCGCGCTGCGGGGTCTGACCGAAAGCGACTGAGCTCCCACCGAGAAGGGGGCTTCGTGTAGAGTGCCGCGCTCGACTCGATGCCAGCTCGCACACTCTCGATCGGGCGCGCCCGCCCCCTCGACGCTACGCCCGATACCGCAACGACGCTCGAGCTCCCTCCGCACCACCTCGTCACGCACGGCGTCGTCGTCGGGATGACTGGGTCGGGCAAGACGGGCCTCGCGATGGTCCTCGTCGAAGAGGCGCTGCGCTCGAAGGTTCCGGTCTTGATGGTGGACATCAAGGGGGATCTGCCCAACCTGTTGCTCACGTTTCCTGGGCTCGATGGCCCGTCGTTTGCGCCGTGGATCGACCCCGAGTCCGTCGCTCGCGACGAGACGACGGTCGACGTCGCGGCCACCGCGATCGCGAACACGTGGCGCGACGGGCTCGCGAAATGGTCGCTCTCGGGCGACGACGTCCGCTCGCTGAGAGAGACGATCGCCCCGCGAATCCTCACGCCGGGCGCCACCTTCGGCGAGCCAGTCCACGTGCTCTCGGCGCTCGAGCAGCCTTCGGACCTGTGGTCCATCGACGAAGAGACCGCGCGCGAGGCGCTCAGCGCCGCGGTGTCGCTGCTCTTGCGCCTGCTCGATCGCGACGGAGACCCCACGCGCTCGCGCGAACACGTCGTGCTCTGCCAGCTCGCCGAGCGAAGGCTCCGAGAAGGACAGGGCGCCACGCTCGAAGCGCTGCTCGAAGACCTCGCGCGCCCGCCGTTCGCGCGGGTGGGCGCGATGGCCATCGACGAGTTTCTGCCGCCCAAAGAGCGGCAATCTCTCTCGCAAGACCTCAACACACTCTTGGCGTCGCCGTCGTTTGCGACATGGCGCAAGGGAACGTCCCTCGACGTCGGTCGCTGGCTCGCGCGCCCCAAGGACGGCCGCGTGCCGGCGGTGATCGTCTCGGTCGCGCACCTGGATGACGACGAGCGCTCGCTCGTGCTCGGGCTGTTGTTCGACGCGATCCTCGGGTGGGTGCGAGGGCTGTCGGGCACGAGCGAGCTGCGCGCGCTGGTGGTGTTCGACGAGGTGTACGGGTTCATTCCGCCGCACCCAGCGAACCCGCCGACGAAGAAGCCTCTCATGTCGCTCATGAAGCAAGCGCGCGCCTTTGGCGTCGGCGTGCTGCTCGCGACGCAGAACCCGATGGACCTCGACTACAAGGCCCTGTCCAACGCAGGCGTGTGGTTCGTCGGAAGGCTGCAAACCGACGCCGACCGCGAGCGCGTCGTCGAAGGCCTCGCCGGCACCGACGGAGGAACGGGCGGACTCACCGCCAGCGACCTCGCAAACTCGCTGAAATCGCTGCCAAAGCGAACATTCTTCGTGCGCAACGTTCATCGCACCCCGCAGTGCGGGCTCGTCGAGACGCGCTGGTGCTTGTCGTGGCTGAGAGGCCCGATGACGCGGCTCGAGATGAAGAAGCTCGCGGCCCCTCTGCTCGAAGCAGCAAACCCAGCAACGGCGCCGACAGCGCCCGCGGGTGCTCGACGCACGGCACCCGCGACCACAACTGCAACTGCACCGGCGCCCGCACCGGCGGCAGCGCCAGCGTCGAAGGACATTCCGCCGACGATCACGTCGATGCCTGCGGTGACCCCTGCCGCCGCGGCTGTCGCGGCGCCGAGCACCGTCACAGAGGCGCTACCCGAGGGAATGGTGGCGAGCGTTCCGCTCGCGCCCGAAGGGTGGAAGACATGGCACGGATACGCGGACTCTGCGCCCGTTTCGCGGTGGAAGTACGTTCCGTACGTGGCGGTGAAGGCCGTCGGACACTTGCGCGACGCCAAGGTCGGGCTCGATCAACGCGTGACAGAGATCATCGCGGCGCCGCTGCTCGAAGACGGCCGGGCAGACATCACCCGCGCCGTGATCGTGGATCCCAAATTCATCGCCAACGCGGCCGCGCCGGGCGCGCGATACCTCGCGCTTCCGAGCGCGCTCTCCAAGGCTCCCACGCGAAAGAACGCCGAGCGCGCGATGAAAGATCACGCCGCTCGCACCTTCACGATCGAGCGCCTCGTGCACGAAGAGCTCTCGCTCGTGCAGACCGAAGGCGAGTCGCGAGAGGCGTTCGCGCAGCGCTGTCGCGAAGGCGCGCTGCGACAAGCGGCCGCCGAGCGCGCGAGCGTCGAAGCGAAGCACGCACCCAAGATCCAACGACTCGCCGAAAAGGCGCAGACCGCGCGCTCGGTGTACACAGCGGCAGAGACCGCAGTGCGCGCGTCCCCTGGAGGCGCAGAGCTTCTGGCCACAGGGTTCTTCATGGGAAAGGGCGCCGCCAAGCGCGCTGCTTCCAAGCGCGACAAGGCGTCAGAGAAGCTCTTGAAGGCCAAGACCGCCGTCGAAGAGGCAGACAGCGCGTGGCGCGAAGCGGTCAACGTCCGTGATCACGCGATCGCCGAGCTCTCGCGAGGCGCCGAACGCGCAGGCGAAGGCATCGCGAGCAAAGTGGTGACCCCGAAGAAGGGCGACGTCGAAGTGATCGAGATCGGCGTCGCCTGGGCCCGCGGATAGCGCGCCGCGACGGGGCCCCGCCAACGCTATCGCTTCGTCGCCTTGGCGTCGCGCGCGTCACCGTCGGCGATGGTCCCCGCGCCGCCCTGCTTGAGCTTCTTCTTCGAGTACCAGGGGCGACTCGTGAGCGCGAACACGGGATACAGGATCATCCACAGCAACGCAGCGAGCACCGAGATCGCGAGTCGTCCGCCGCCGGTGTGGGGCTGGCTGCCGAACTGGTGATACTCGGCGTCGAGCGTCGAAACGAGGAAGGGAACCGTTCGAACCGAGCCGCCCTGCGCTTGTTGAAAGAGCGAGTAGCTCACTTCGTCGGTGACCGGACGACCGTTGGCCGTCGCGCGGATCTCGTAGTGGTGGCGCCAGTAGCCTGGGCTGTTCTTGGGCTTGACCCACTCTCGCCACGTCCGCGTCGCCTCGATCGTCGCCGGCACGACGTCGCCTGTCAGCGCCAGCACCGTGTACGAGTGAAACACCACCGAGACCGCGAACACGATCCACACGAGCGACGCGATGGCGAGGTTGCGAAACACACCCGCGCGCTTTCGCGGCGTCTCACCGGGCTTCTCGCGAGAGATCACCATCGGGGCGAAGCTCGCCGCCGACAGCACCGGCATCGTGGCCGCCGCGCGATAGGCGTTTGCGCTCTGCTGATGGGCGCCCGAGAGCGCGCCGTACACGTGCACTTCGTCGCCATGTTTGACCTCGAGCACCTGGGTGCGGTGCGCGTGGTCGTGGCGCACGCTCTGGTCGATCTCGCCGTGAACCTTGACGCCCTGGGGAGGATCGACGCGAACCGCCACGCCGGTCGCCGTGCGAATCACAAACGAGCGCTGCTGCTGCTGACGCGCGCTCTCCTCCCACGCGTGGTTCCACGCGCCCTTGTACTGCCACTCGCGGCCAGCTTGCGCGATCTCCAATCGCACCGCGGGCCCGCGGTCTTCGGTCTCGACGCGGCCGAAGACCACCGCCGCGCCGTCCTGCAGCGGAGCGTTGGGGTTGAAGCCCTCTTCGAGCTTCGCCCTCCGTCGGTGCATCCAGTAGAGCAAGACGCTCAGCGTGAGCAGTCCACCGAAGACGACGAAGTTGCTCCCGACGTACACGCCCGCGCTGCTCTCTGGCGAGGACTGCGAGCGGTCGTAGTAGGTGTCCTCGTTGTCTTCGGTGACGACGCGGCCGCCGAAGTCGCTTCCGACCACCGGGATCCACGGGTCGTTATCGTGGTTGTTGCAGCCGTTGAGCACGAGCGCCGCGACGAGCGCGAGCGCAACCGACGTCCCCATCGAACGAACTCGATTCATGCTGGGCGCGAGTGTACCAGCTCGGCTCGCGAGCGCTCGTAACCCGCGAGGCTTCTGGCGCGTCAGCGAAAGAGCGAGCGGCGCTGGCGTACGCGCGCGTCGAGCTCGTCTTGGATCGCCGCGCGAACCTTCTCGTTGAGTCTGCCGACGAGCAGCTCGTCGTCCGCGGATTTTTCGTCGTATCCGTCCACGCTGATCGGCGGAAGAAACGAGATCGACCACTTCGCCGGGAGCGGCACGAGTCCGAGCGCGCCGAACCACGGAAACGTCGGCGTGACGGGAACGATGGGGAGGTTGAGCAGCTTGGCGAGGGGCCCGGTCGGCAGCATCGGGTGCGTCTCTTCGCTGCCCACGATCGCGACGGGAACGATGGGCGTCCGCGTCCGAAGCGCGAGCTTGATGTGTCCGCCGCGGCCGAAGCGCTGGAGCTGATAGCGCTCGCGGTAGCTCTTGGACACGCCCTTGACGCCCTCGGGAAAGACCCCGACCACCGTCGAGGTCCGCAGCAGCCGCTCGGCGTTCTCCTGGCATGCGCGCACGGCGCCCAGTCGATTGAGGGCGACGCCCATGAACGGAAAATGGAACACGAAATCATCAGCCAGCCAGCGCAGCGGCCGACGCGCCGGGTGTTCGCGCCGAAGCGCGGCGGCCAGCATGAGCCCGTCGTACGGCACGGCGCCGGCGTGATTGGCGCAGAGGATCACGCGACCTGCGTCCGGGACGTTTTCGATTCCGTGTGTCTCTACGCGCCACCACTTGGTGTACAGCGCGTCGATCAAGGGCCTCGCGGTGGCCGAGAACTGCTCGTCGAGGCCGAACTCGTCGACGTCCTCTGCGCGATCGCGCAGGGCCACCCTGCCCCATTGCTTCGCATAGAACTCGCCCGTGGCGATGTCCGACGTGCTGTCCTGCGTCTCTTCGTCGGTCGCCGCTCGCTGCGCCTCGCGCACCGTGCCGCCGCCTTGCGCGCTTCGCGCAGGAAGCTCATCGGGCACGAGCGCGACTTCGTCGTGCGGGTCCGGCGTCCGCTCGCGGCCCGCGCGCGCGAGCAGCACGTCGAGCTGCGATTCGAGGGCGCGGATCTTGTCCTCGATGCTCCCCTCGGGCTCGGGGGCGCTGGCTTCTGCGGGGGCGTCCGCGTTCGCGAGGGCCTCGCTCGTGGCCGGCGAGACGGACGCCTCGGCGCCGACGTCGTCGATGGCGCTGTCTTCGTCAGCGTTGCTCGATTTGATGGGCGCTGCTTGTGGCGCTTCTGGCGGCTCGCTCGCTGCGATCGGAGCGTTCGCCGCGGTCGGGTCGCTCGCGGCGTCCGACGTGAGCTCGAGCGGCGCGACGGCGTCGCTCGACGCGTCCATGTCGATCAGCGCCTCTGCGGGCACCTTCGCGGCCTTCGGCGCGCGCGTGATCTCTTGCTTCTCTCCGGCGCTGGCCTTCGCGCTGGGGCGCTTGGAGGGCCTGGCCGAGGGGCGCTTGGAGCTCTTGGCGCCCGGTCGCTTCGAGGGGCGCGGGGCTTCGCTCTCTTTCGACTCGTCGTCACCTTCGCGCGTGAACGGGTCGCTTCCGAGTACCTTCTTCGTCATGGTCTGAGCGTTCCTTGAAGAGAGCCGCGGGGGGCTATCGGTCGAGCCGTCACGCGCGCAGCAAGCGCGCGTCTCTTAGCCGCTGAGCGCCTGCGTAGTCGAGCACGGCTTCGCGCGTGGTAAACGCCGGGCGAAACTCGAGCTGCTTGCGCGCCCGCTCTCCGTCTGCGACGCAGATCCACCGCAGGTAGTCGACCCAGCTCGAGGGCGCCTCGAGCAGCTGTGCGGCCCAGAGCAAGCTCGCCGCGGGTTTGGCGACCGGCGCAGGAACGGGCCAGTTGCTGCGGCCCGCCAGCTCGATCACCTTGTGCAAAGGAAGCACGCCATCGCCGACGATGTTGAACACGCCCGGGACGTCGCTCATCGTCGCGAGCTTGAGCGCCGCGAGCGCGTCGACCTCGTGAAGAAACTGCATGAGCGGGTCGTAGCCCATCAGCGTCGGCACGAGCCTTCGTCCGAGGTAGCGCGACAGGTAGTTGCGCACCGTCGGGCCCAGGATCGGCGCCATGCGCAGAACGGTCACCACCGTCTGCGGCATCTGCCTGGCGAACCGCTGCACGACCGCCTCGGCCTCGATCTTGTCGACGAGAAAGCGACTCTCGCGGTTGCCCTCGAGCTTGTGGCTCTCGGTGAGAAAGTTCGGGTTGCTGGGCCGCGCTCCGTAGAGAATCGTCTGCGACCACAGGATGAACTTGCGCACCGGGCGCTCGCGACAGGCGTTGAGCACGTGCATCGTCCCCACGGACTCGAGCTCGTGCGCCCACGCGCTCGCGTAGGTGGGCGACGCGAGAAACGCGAGGTGGAGAAACGTGTCGACGCCCTCGGCCGCGAGGATCTCGGCCATTCGCGCGTCCACGGTGGGCTGCGTGAGGTCGACTTTGTAGAACCGCGTCTTGCGGCCAGCGGTCGTGGGCTGCTCGACGTCGAGCGCGACGATGCGCCCGATGCGATCGTCGTCCTCGAGCAAACCAATGAGGTTTCGCCCGAGAAATCCAACTGCTCCAGTGAGCGCCACCGTTCGTCGTGCTCGCGGCGTCCGCGCCACGGCGCGCCCTCGGGCGCCGGTCGAGTCCGTCATGGCCGCGGATGGTGTGTGCTAACCGGGCGCCCTGGCAAGTGCGGACCGCCGTGCCCCCGAACACGGCGGCGCTACGAATCGCTCAGCGCTCGATCTTTTCGGGCACGAACTCGATCTCAGAAAAATCCGCCGGCCGCGCCTCGCCCGCGCGCCACGCGGACTCGACCCCGACGACCTCGTACCACTCGCCGCCTTCGACCTCGATCCACACGCGGTTCTCCCGCGAGTAGAGCTTGCAGGGCGGCGTGTCGAAGCTCGCGAGCTCGCGCAGGGTCTCGTCGTACAGGCCCCACACGCGAACGCGCGGGGTCTGCGTGCACGCGAGCACGATCACGCGACCCGAGAAGAGCGAGGCGACGGCGTCGGCGCCGATGTCAGCGCGAGACATCACGCCCGGACGACGCCCTTCGACGCCGCACAAAGCGGTCGAGCGAGCGTTGACCGCGAGCGCGAGTCCGCCAGCGGCGAACGCGAGCCCCTTCACTTCGTCCTCGAAGGTGGCGATCTGGATGACCTTTCCGTGCCGCAAATCGACCATCCACACGCGGCTGTCGCGCGCGGTGGTCGCGAGGCACGTCGAGCGATCCCAACGCAGGGTCATGACCGAGCCTGGGTCTTTGACGCGAAGCTCGCTCTCGACGAAGCGCCCGCCATCGTAGACCGCGAAGCGCTTCTGGCCTTTTCCGCGCTTCCACCCGAGGACGGTGTCTTCGTCCTCGACGTGCCACTCGTTGCTGTACTCGAAGAGCCTCGCTGCGTCGCGCGGCACCTCGGTGTCGTCCGCGCCGAGCTCGCGCGGGCGCGCTCCCGCGAACTGAAACCCGACGACCCCTTCGCTGGGATCGACCGCGAAAGCGCCCTGCTTTCGCACGGGCCCCTTCGCGCGCTCGCCCACGTTGGGGACAGCCTCGAAGGACTCGGGGCTGACGTCGAGGCCCATCAAGAACCGATCGAGCGTCGCGATCTCGCGCGTCTCGAAGGTGCGGACGAAGATCCGTCCGCCCTGCGCATAGAGCGCCTCGGCGTTGCACTTGACCCGCCCGAGCTTGCGAAACTGGTTGTTGTGCCAGCCGAGCAGCACGACGTGGTGACCGTCGCTGTCGTGCGTGAGGGTGGCCACGAGGCGGCCGTTGCGCGTCGACGCGAGGAGATACGCGCCGATTTGCACTTTGCGCTCGACCTCGATCTTGCCTGCGTCGTTGCGCTTCAAGATCTTGAGGTGGGTCCCTTCGGCGACGATCACGCGCGACTCTGGGCCGTACGCGACGCCGTACAAGCTATCGCCGAGCAGGGCGAGCTTGGTGGCAGACTTTGCAGCGAAGTCGACCTCCCACAGCGAGTCCTGGCTGAACGCGAGCAACACCGCGCCGTGGTCTTCACGGACGGTGACGATGGGTTCTTCGTGGGGCAGGTCGAATTCTTCTACTTCGACGATTCCTTCATCGGTGGTGAAGAGAAAGCGCGGTGACTGCTTCTTCGGGCGAACAACGGCGTACGCACGACCGTCGAGCGTGGCACCGATGACCGAAGCACGGTCGAAGCGGGCTTTCTGGTTCTGGGTTGGCCGCGGCTGTTCGGAGCCGGGATCCCGGGCGGGGGTGAGGATCAGATCGGAGCCAGCCGCTTCGCGGCGTTCGCTGTTGCGGCGGCTCGTCGAGGTCGACGTCGTCATCGTCATCGTCGCTCGGCTCCCTGAAGATGAATCAATGGGCCACGCCGGCCCCGTGCAGAGTGAAATGGGAGCCCCGAAGGGGTGGGGACCGTAGCGCAACCCGGATCGGAATTACACGGAACTCCGACCACAATCCACGCGCTACAAAGGTATGCCTATGTAGGATATTCGCTGAAACCTCCGAGTTTCAAGGGATTCCGTGGAGAATCTTCGAGGGGGGTGTGGGGTCCAAGGGACTCCGATGGTGGCAGTCTGCTTCCGTTGTGCAGTTCGACTGCCCCCACCCACGGGAAATCGCGAAGCGGGGACTCTGGGCCCCCGACGGGCTCGATCAACCGATGTGGGGCAGCGCCCAGCGCAACAGCGAGTTGCAAACGGCGACGAGCAGCGCGGCGATCGAGGCGACCAAGCAGCCGTCGATCTCGACCCCCCGGACGAGCTTGCGAGCCATCATGAACACCGCCCCGTTCAAGAAGAACGCGACGACCCCCAGCGTGAGCACCGCCGCCGGGACGCTGATGAACCCGAGCACGCCCCACACGACCGAGTTGAACAGCGCGACGACCACCGAAAAGAGCACGGCGTCGGTGAACTTCTTGACGCGGATACCGGGCAGGATCGCGGCGACGAGCAGGACGCTCAGGCCGCCGAGCAAGAAGTGAAACACCGTTTGGACAATGCTCATCGCACGCTCCTTGTTCGCGCCGCAGAGACACTCGAGCGCGCGAACGGGGACTGAGCGTGCTTCGCGTCGGGCCCGTTGTCGAGCGATCCCCCAACAATCGTGCTCAGCGCCGCCGCATCAACGTACGAACGTGCGCCACGAGCGCGTCGCGAAGGGCGGTGTCCGTCGCGAGCTCGGGGTTGGGCGGCATCATGCCGCTGAGCCCCACGGCGCTGCCGCCGCCAGAGAGCAAGCGCCGTAGGTGCTCGTCCGTGGCGCGCGCGTGCCACACAGGGTCGGTGAAGTCCCGCGGCCTGGGCGTGAGTCCAGCAGCAGCCGCGCCATCGCCGCGCCCTTGCGGGCCGTGGCACGGCACGCAGCGGGACGAGAACAGCTCTTGCGCGCGATCCGAGACAGATCGGGGCGCCTCAGGAGCGGAGGGCTTGCACCCGCCCAACGAACACAGCGCCGAGAGCGCTGCCACGAACAGCCAGCGAGCATCCATGACAGCGCGGGTCTGGCACGCCGCCGTCCCTCGCGCGAGCGAACAAGTTACGCGGCGCGCGCCGCAAGTGCGCGCCGCGCGCAGCCCGCGACGACCCCGAGCATCGTCGCTACCCAGAGCGGTCATCGCTCTCGCGCACGTACCCCAGCCACCGCCCTCGAAACGCCTCGCTGATCGCGGCGTCCTCGCGCACCCTCGCGCAGAGAGCGGTCACGAGACGACGCACATCGTGCTCCTTGGTCCCGGCGATCGACGGCTCGATCCATCGGTCGGGCAACTCGTCCCCGCTCGGCGCGAACTTCATTGGAAGCACGTCGTAAAAGGGAGCGAGGCTCGGCTGGCCGCGTTCGTCGAAGAGCAAGCCGTAGTTTCCCAGGTGTGTGTCGTTGTTTCCGATCGCCCTCGAGAACTCGTGCACCACCTCGAAGCGTCGAAGCTCGTCACTCGACAGCCAGCCGGAGCAACGAAGCTCTATCGCGACGGTCCCGGCCTGCGCAGCGTTGACGATGCGGTACTGCGCTGCGGCGAGCCAATACCACGAAGCTGCGCCGATTCGGCCTCGCCCTTCGACGCGGTCGAATCGCTCGGCGACGAGGCACACCCGATCGTCTACCAGCGTGATCCGCGCTCGAGCCGCAGGGATCGACGCGGCTGCAAGCGTCGCCGCGCAGTGCGACTCGAGTCGAAGAAGGTCTGCCCAACGCTGTCCGAGATCCGTCGAAACGGGCGGCGAAAACTTCACGAGCCAGCCTGTTCCGTCGGAGAGCCGAAGCGTGAATTTGGGTCGCTCGCCGCCCATCGAGCTCATCGCGTTCGTCTGCGCGCGCGCCTCGTCGATCAGCGCCGCGAACTGGGACTCCGCCTCCTCACGCGCGGGCCCCGAGGTGCGTCCCTCACCGAAGATGCGCTGATAGCGCTCGTAGCTGCCGTCGCCCACGACGAGGTTGCCAGTCAGGTCATGGCCCGCGTTTTCGAGGGCCGCGAGCGTGTGCTCCGCCGTCCAGTCTCGCGGTCTCGCGGGCAACCCGAGCTCGGAAAACCACTGTGCGAACCGCGCGCCGATGAATCCTGACGGGGCCGCGTCCTGCATCGCCCAGGGGACGTCTTCTTCGACCGCGTGCTCTCCGACGTCGAGCAGCGGATAGCCGAGCGCTTCGAGCTCCAAACTTCGAACATGGGTCGAGAGTCGCAGCTGCCCGAGGCGACGCAGCTCGCCGCTCGGCGTCACGATTCGGATCGGCACGACGCGCGACGAACCCATCGCGATCGATGATGGTAGGCGTTGCGACGAACCACAACGACCAACTTCGCGCGAGTCTCGAGGTCGGTGCCAGATCAGAGCGAAACGTCGATGGTGGGCTCCGACTCGCGAGGCACCGAGCGGTGCTCGCTGCAGCAGTTGCTGGGACACACACTTTCACGATAGCGACCTCGCCCGTGACCATCGTTCAACGATACGTCTGTCGAAGCTGCGCCTATCGATCCTCACCGATCGGCGTGATGCCGTTCAGCCCGACGAGCCCGACGAACCAACGCTTCTTCACCTGCGGCCCCTGCAAAGAGCTCGTGGCTGCAGTGTCGACTGTTGGCGGCGTCGGCGTTCGTTGCACTCATTGCCAGCGAGACGGGCTCGCGCCCCTCTCCGGCTGTCCGCGCTGCGGCAGCAAAGACGCCCGCTTCGAGACCGACCGCTGACGCGAGGACACGCGACGTCCCGATCCCCCAACGCTTGATGCTCAGCATCATCCCGCTTGATGCTCAGCATCATCCCGCTTGATGCTCAGCATCATCCCGCTTGATGCTCAGCATCA
>LNFM01000896.1_pt1 | contig 35013 bp, 38 predicted proteins | sample 596031 | NCBI WGS metagenome assembly LNFM01 (sample SAMN04254537, study PRJNA301005) | activated carbon metagenome | isolation source: dual media filters at the Ann Arbor, Michigan drinking water treatment plant | place: USA: Ann Arbor
GGCGACCGGCGCGTCCATGGCGGCCCGGAGAAAGCGTTGCTGCACTACGCGTTCGACCACTATCCGGCCTGGCGTTCCGAAATCGGCGATGAGCCGCTTCTCGCGCGGCCGGGCGCATTCGGGGAGAATATTTCGGCGTCGGGCCTGACGGAACATGCGGTTGCGATCGGCGACGTCTTTCGCATCGGCGGTGCTCGCGTGCAGGTCAGCCAGCCTCGTCAGCCCTGCTGGAAGCTCAACGCACGTTTCGGCATCAGCGACATGGCGCGACGGGTCCAGAACACCGGACGCACCGGTTGGTATTACCGGGTGTTGGCCCCGGGACGGATAGATCCGGAGGATGATCTGGAACTGCTGGACCGTCCCGCGTCGGAATGGACGATCGCGCGTCTGCAGCGCGCGTTTTACCGGGACACGATGAACCGCGAGGAACTGGCGGGGATTGCCGCGCTGGAGCCGCTCTCGGAAGGTTTCCGTGCGCGCGCCGGTAGGAGGCTTGAAAGCGGGCGGGTTGAGGATTGGTCGCCCCGCCTGTGGGGAGACGCCGGTCCTCCGGACTAGTGCGCGCGGCTCGTCACGAAATCGACCACATCGAGCATCGCGGTCTTCGGCGAGCTGTCAGGGAAGAGGGCCAGAGCATCGCGGGCGATGGCGCCGTAATGACGCGCGCGCGCCAGCGTCTCGTCGATCGCGCCGTGGCGCACCAGAAGATCGATGGCGATCTCGAGGCTGCTATCGTCGATCTCGCCAGCTTCGAGCGTTCTCTTCCAGAATTCGCGCTCGCCGGGCGTGCCACGCCGCACCGCGAAAATGACCGGCAGGGTGATTTTGCCCTCGCGCAGATCGTCGCCGACCTTCTTGCCGAGCTTGGCTTCGCGCCCGCCATAATCGAGTGCGTCATCAACAAGCTGGAATGCGATGCCGAGATTGGCGCCGTAGGAGCGGCAGGCGGCCTGTTCGGCCTTCGGCCGTTGTACGAGTGCCGGGCCGACCTCGCAGGCCGCGGCGAACAGCGCCGCTGTCTTGGCGCGGATCACGGCCAGGTATTCGTCTTCCGTCGTCGCGATGTTCTTGGCGGCGGCGAGCTGCATGACCTCGCCCTCGGCGATAACTGTCGCTGCGGTCGAAAGAATGTCGAGACAGGGCAGGGAGCCGACCTCGACCATCATCTTGAAAGCCTGGCCCAGAAGGAAGTCGCCGACCAGCACGCTCGCCTGATTGCCCCACATCATGCGCGGGGCGAGCTTGCCACGGCGCATCTCGCTTTCATCAACAACATCATCGTGGAGGAGGGTCGCGGTGTGCATGAACTCGACGGCCGCCGCGAGGCGCACATGCCCTTCGCCGCCATAGCCGACCAGCTTGGCGGCGGCGAGCGTCAGCAACGGGCGCAGTCTTTTGCCGCCCGATGAAATAAGATGGTTCGCGACTTCCGGGATCATCTGGACCTCGGACCCTGCGCGCGACAGGATGAGCGCGTTCACGCGTTCGAGGTCGGCTGCGACGAGATCCGAGAGCGCCTGGATGCCTGCGCCTTCGCGGCGCGGCTCTTCAAGCGGTACGACAACTCCCAATGGGCGCTCCATTTTGGCTGGCCGGGGACCATATGCGGCCCTCAGGGCCGGGAGCAAGGGCAGAATGGACGCGGGGGCCCGGAAGGTGTGGCGGTGAAGGAGCTGGTTCGCAGCAACGATATGGTTCTGCTGTCTTTTATCCGTTCGCTGCTCGACGGCGCCGGCATCCCTTATGTGGTGCTTGACGGCCATATGAGCGTCATCGAGGGCTCGCTTGGCGTTTTGCCCCGGCGCGTCATGGTGGGCGAGGACCGGCTCCTCGCCGCACGCCGGATTCTGGAAGACAACGGCCTTGGCCATGAACTCCGCGATGCCGGGCGCTGACACCACTCTCGATGCGATTCTCGGAGGCAGGCTGCGGCTGGCCCAGCCGGCGCGCGGACATCGCGCCGGAACGGATGCCGTCCTCGTCGCCGCCGCGGTTCCGGCCAGGCCGGGCGATGTGATCGCCGATTTCGGCGCCGGTGTCGGCACGGCCGGCCTCGCCGTCCTGGTCCGCGTTCCCAAGACGCGGGCTCTCCTTCTCGAACTCGACGCCGAAACGGCGGCTTTGGCGGAAGCCAATATCCTAGCCAACATCCTCCACGAGCGGGCGCGGGCCTTGGCGATCGACGTTGCCGACGCCGGGCTTGGCCCGACGGTGTCCCTGGCCGGGACGGTCGATCACATCGTCAGCAACCCGCCGTTCAATCCCGTGACCGGCCGTCAGTCGCCGGACGAAGCCATTGTGCGCGCACGCGTGGCGCAGGAGGGGCAGATCGAGGACTGGATGCGCGCCGCCGCGCGCGTCCTGAAGCCGGGCGGCTCGATCACGCTCATTCACCGGCCCGACGCGCTGCAGGAGATTTTCGCGGCGCTTGCGCGGCGCTATGGCGGCATGACGCTGCGGTTCATCCACGGTCAGGCCGGTGAGCCCGCTGTCCGCGTGCTCGTGCAGGCACGTAAGGACAGCCGGGCTCCGTTGCGGGTGCTGATGCCCATCGTTCTGAATCAGCCCGGCGGTGGTTTCACGCCGGAAGCCGAGGCGCTGCACAACGAACTGGCGGCCATCGACATGTCATGAAAAAAGGGCGCCCGGGAGGGCGCCCTTGATTTCAGTACCGGTAACGCCCAGGTCCGTAGCAGCGGCGCTCGACGATACGCCGCCATTCACCGCGGACTTTCTTACGGACAACAACGCGTTCGCAGCGGCGCGGAGGCGGGCTGTAATAACGATGGCGCGGATAATATCCATAATAGCGCGGGTAATACGGCCGGTGACGGTAACCGGGACCATAACCATAACCGGGCGACCCGAAGTAGAAGCCGAAGCCCTGCGCAGCGGCCGGGGCCGGAGCCGAGGCGAGGCCGGCACCGAGCGTCAGCGCAGCAACGGCAGCCAAAGCAAGTTTACGAAACATGGCCTTATCTCCCATCTGCGGGCATCTGCCCGCTTGATGGGAAACCTAATCCACCGAGGCTGAATTTGTTCTGAGACGGCCGTTCATCCGCCGTTCATGTCGCGGGCCCTTGCCGGGGACCGGGAGAGCGCGATAATCGCCTCAAAGGAGAACCGAGCAATGAGGTTTCTGCCGATTGCCGCCGCCACCGCCGCCGCGATTTTCGGGGTGCGCTTCCTGCGCCGCGAATGGCGGCGCATCAATGAGGATCTTGACCGCGTCCGCGCGCCCGAGACGCGTCCGTCGGCGACGCTGCGCCGCGATGCAAAAACGGGAGAATGGCGGCCGTCGCACTGACGGCCGCCGCACTCTTTACAGTCTTTCCTTCTTGCAGATGCGCACATCGTAGGCGCGCTCCAGCCAGCAGACGCGCTCGCCATAGATGACGTCGCACACCTGGATTTCGCAGCTGTCGCGGAAGGCGCGCTTTTCGATCTTGGGCGGCGGCTCGCAATAGGTCGAGCCCGGCTGGCATGGGATCGGCGCCGCAGTGATGTCGAGGCAACTCGGCCCGAGACATTTCAGTGTCGACTTGCCGCCACCACTGCCGGTGGGGCCCGATTTCCCGCCGCCACCATTGCCGCCGCCGTTGCTGCTCTGGGCATAAGCCGCGCCGTCGGCGCCAATGGTGAAGCCGGCCGGAACGGCAACGGCCGCCAGAAGGCCGGCAACGGCGATGAAGCGGGCCGCACGGGCCGCGCGCTGGAACGTTGAATTGGTAAACATCGGTCTCTCCTGTCAGCGTATTCGCTGCCTATAGGTGTCGGAGAGCCGCATCCGGGTTCAAACGGGCGGGCGCTTGTCTTGCGGCGGCGGGGGTCAATGACTACGGTGCCGCCCCTCAACGACCGCCAATCTAATGACAGCAGCAAGCCTTAGCCCAAAGCATTCCTTTCAGGGACTGATCCTCACGCTCCAGAAGTTCTGGGCGGAGCGGGGAGTCGTGATCCTGCAGCCCTATGACATGGAAGTGGGCGCGGGCACCTTCCATCCGGCGACGACGCTGCGCGCGCTTGGTCCGAAGCCGTGGAACGCGGCCTATGTGCAGCCCTCGCGCCGGCCGAAGGATGGCCGCTACGGGGAGAACCCGAACCGCTTCCAGCACTATTATCAATATCAGGTCATCCTGAAGCCGAACCCGCCGAACCTGCAGGATCTCTACCTGGAATCGCTCGTTGCCATCGGCATCGACCCGAAGCTCCACGATATCCGCTTCGTCGAGGACGACTGGGAGAGCCCGACGCTCGGCGCGTGGGGGCTCGGATGGGAATGCTGGTGCGACGGCATGGAAGTCTCGCAGTTCACCTATTTCCAGCAGGTGGCGGGCGTCGAATGCTCGCCGGTTTCGGGCGAGCTGACCTACGGCCTCGAGCGGCTGGCGATGTACCTACAGGGCGTCGACAACGGCTTCGAGTTGAATTTCAACGGCCTCGAAGGCAAGGACAAGGTGACCTACGGCACCGTGTTCAAGCAGGCCGAGGAAGAATATTCGCGCTACAATTTCGAATATGCCGACACCGAAATGCTGTTCCGGCATTTCCGCGACTACGAGGCCGAGTGCAAATCGCTGCTGGAAAAGGGCGAGCGCGGCGACCGGCATCTCATGGCCATGCCGGCCTATGACCAGGCCATCAAGGCCAGCCATGTGTTCAACCTGCTTGACGCGCGGGGCGTGATCTCGGTCACCGAGCGCCAGAGCTACATCCTGCGCGTCCGCGAGCTTGCGAAAGCGTGCGGCGCTGCGTGGCTGAAGACAGCCGAGGGCGGTGCGGCCTGATCAGGCTGTCTGTACCTGCCTTTCGGTCATGAACAGCAGGCGCAGCAAAAGAAACAGCACGCAGGCATTGAGCGTGTGCCAGAGAAAATGTGTGCCGGCAGGGAACGCGGTGCAGACCGCGTTGTCGATAGAGCGGAATGTGATCGAGAGCGCAAAGAGCGCGGTCACCATCAGCAGCCGCTTTGCCGCACCCGCCTGCCGGGCGCTGTCCGTTCCGTGCAGCCATGTGCCGATGGCGAGCGCCGGCATGGCGGCGAGCGCGGGCAGATAGCCGACCGAGCCGTTCAGCGCGCCTTCGCCAATGCGATCCACCGAAAATCCGGCCGCGAAGAACGCGAGCGTCAGCGCGGCGGCGAGGGCTGGCCCAAGGCCGACAAAGCGCCTCAATCCGGCAAAGAGATAAAGGTGGATGAAGAGGCTGATCGGTCCGACATCGAACAGCATGGCCCCCTTCGTCGCCAGCGTGTGGAAAGCGAAACTGCCGAGGCCGATCGCGAACACGATGGCGGCCAGCACCATCGCCAGCGGATCGCGCCGGGGTTCCGAGGCCGACGCGACCGCGGCCACGGCCGCAATCAGGAAGGCGGCATTGGAAACGGCATTCAGCGGCTCGGCCCAGAAGGCCGGGTCGGTGCGTTCGCAATAAAGATCGAGGGTAGCTGCCCAGTCCATTGCACCCATCCTAACCCGATTCCGTGACGGCGTGCTGGCTCGACATGGCCAGCGTCGCAGGGTACGGAAGGCACCCTTGGATTCTCGTTATGCCCGATCTTCTGCTCGAACTTTTCTCCGAAGAAATCCCGGCGCGCATGCAGGCGCGCGCGGCCGAGGATTTGCGCAAACTCGTCACCGATGCGCTGGTCGAGGCCGGGCTGACCTATGAGGGTGCGAAGGCATTCGCGACGCCGCGCCGCCTCGCTCTGACCGTGCAGGGCCTGCCGGGCCGCGCGCCGGACCGCAAGGAAGAGCGCAAGGGCCCGCGCGTCGGCGCGCCCGAGAAGGCGCTTGAAGGTTTCCTGAAAGCCGCGGGCCTGAGAAGTATTGACGAGGCCAAGGTCCAGAACGATCCGAAGGGCGATTTCTATATCGCTGTGACGGAGAAGAAGGGCGGGGCGGCGGAAGAGATCATCGCCGGCATCGTGCCGAAAGTGGTCCGCGAGTTTCCGTGGCCGAAAAGCATGAAATGGGGCGAGGGAACGCTGCGCTGGGTGCGCCCGCTGCAATCGATCCTCTGCACGTTCGGCACGCACAACGAGGAGCCCGATGTCGTGACATTCGACATCGACGGCATCGCTTCCGGCAACACGACGCAGGGCCACCGCTTCCTCGCGCCGGGCACGATCACCGTGAAACGGTTTGACGATTACGTTCCGGCGCTGGAAAAGGCGAAGGTCGTGCTCGATGCCGAACGCCGCCGCGAGATCATCCTTGCCGATGCGCGCGATCTCGCGCTGGCGCAGGGGCTGGAACTGGTCGAGGACGAAGGCCTGCTGCACGAGGTCGCCGGCCTCGTTGAATGGCCGGTCGTGCTGATGGGCTCATTCGACGAGAGCTTTCTCGACGTGCCGGACGAGGTGATCCGCACCACGATCCGCGCCAACCAGAAATGCTTCGTGCTCCGCAAGCAAGAGGCGAGGAGCGCCGGAGGCGCGACAGGGACTAAAGAATCCAAGCTCGCCAACAAGTTCATTCTCGTCTCGAACCTTGAAGCGACCGATGGCGGCAAGGAAATCGTCGCCGGTAATCAGCGCGTCGTGCGGGCGCGGCTTTCGGACGCCAAATTCTTCTGGGAGACCGACAAGCGCATCAAGCTTGAGGAGCGTGCTGAAAAGCTGAAGCAGATCGTGTTTCACGAAAAGCTCGGCACGCAGGCCGAACGCGTGGAGCGCATCGCCAGGCTCGCGCGCGAGATCGCGCCGCTGGTCGGCGCCGATCCGGACAAGGCCGAGCGCGCCGCGCGCCTCGCCAAGGCCGATCTCGTCACCGAGACCGTCGGCGAGTTCCCCGAAGTGCAGGGCGTCGCGGGGCATAAGCTTGCTTTGCTGCAGGGCGAGGACGCCGAAGTCGCGGCCGCCATCGAGGAGCATTACAAGCCGCAGGGTCCCGGTGACCGCGTACCGACAGCGCCGGTGTCGATCGCCGTGGCGCTGGCGGACAAGCTGGATACGCTTGTCGGATTCTGGGCCATCGACGAGAAGCCGACGGGATCGAAGGATCCTTATGCGCTAAGGCGTGCGGCGCTGGGGGTCATCCGTATAGCTCTCGAAAATGCACTCAGATTACGTCTGGCTGAGATTCTCGCAGGATTGTTCCACCGCGCTGACGAAGCGCAGAGCGGCGCTAAGGCGAGAGAGCTTGTGCGGAAGGGTGGGCTCCAAGTCTTTCCGCCAATTGTATCAACGGAAGTATTGTTTGGATCGATCAAGATCGACCCTCGTGCGGTCGATCTTATTTCCTTCTTTGCCGACCGCCTCAAGGTCCAGCTGCGCGAGCAGGGCGCGCGGCACGATCTCGTCGATGCCGTGTTCGCGCTCGGCAATCAGGATGATCTCGTGCTCATCGTCCGCCGCGTCGAGGCGCTGGCGAATTTCCTCGGGTCGGACGACGGCAAGAATCTGCTGGCCGGATTCAAGCGCGCCAACAACATCCTTTCCATCGAGGAGAAGAAGGAAAAGGACGGCGTGTTCGACGGCCCGCCCGATCCGGACATCCTTACCGAGATCGAGGAGAGCGATCTCTACGTCGCGCTCGACCATGCCGAGACGGCCGCGCACGAGGCGGTGCACCGCGAGGATTTCGCCGCCGCGATGACGGCGCTGGCGCAGCTGCGCGCGCCGGTCGATGCCTTCTTCGACAAGGTCATCGTCAACGCCGACGATCCGCGCCTGCGCGACAACCGGCTGAAGCTGCTCGCACGGCTGCGCTCCTCGGCGCGCGCGGTGGCGGATTTCTCGAAGATCGAGGGCTGAGGCGACCCCTCGGCGTCGTGGCATTCTTCGCAGCAGGCCAAGGATGAACTCGCTAAGGAGTTCGGCCGCGTGCTGGACAAAAAATCACGTTGAAGGACGGCACTGCCACAATCCGGACGCCAGGAACGCGCTAGTTTCCTGTGCGCGGGAAGGACGGTTCGTTCAACTTTTCGGAACCTGCCGCCCCCGGGAACGTTTCATCCTCATGCGGCCCAGGCCGTAACCAGAAGGAAGACGCCGTGGACATCAATATCGTCACGTTGCAGCCGATCGTCGCCCTCATCGCGGGCGTCCTGATCCTGATAATGCCGAGACTGCTCAACTACATCGTGGCGATCTATCTGATTTTCATCGGCCTTTCCGGACTCCTCGGCCGCTGAGCCGGGCAACCGCAAAGGTGGAATTATGGATCAGTATCCCGACAAAGACCCCCGCGTCGACAAAACCTATATCGAGTCCTCGTCCGATTCCGGAGTGACCTGGTTCATCGTCGGCGCGCTGGTCATCGCCGCCGGTGTCCTCGCCTACCTGTACTTTGGCGACAACACCTCGACGACCGCCGAAGGCACACCACCGGCGATCGAAGCGCCGGCCGACACCGGCCGTGCCTCGACCCCGGAACCGGCCGCGCCAATGGCTCCTTCAGCCCCGGCTCCGGCCGAACCGGCTCCCGCGCCGGCGACACCGCCGGCTCCGGCTCCCAGCACGCCGTAACGGCGTAGGGACGGTAATGGTTAAGAACGGCCGGCTAAATGCCGGCCGTTTTTTCTGGCCGTTTCTTCTTTGTCTGTTCACCCGCAACCGGCCATATTTCATCCCTACAGCTGAGGCTCACAGGGAAAGGCAAGGACGTGCGGAACGAGACCGGCGTGGACGAGACGCCCCGACCCAGGAGCCGGGTGAAGGCCGGTTCGGCGCCGACCCCGTCCGCCGCGCGCCAGCCCTTGCCGGAAAGCCGCGCCAGCGCGGTCCTGCGCGCCGCGGTGGAGAGCGTCACCTCCGGCCGCCAGACCCGCGAGGAGGCCCTGCTCGACATTCCGCCGCTGATGCTGGACGAGCTGCTCCATCCGATGATCGACCCGGCTTTCCAGCGCTGCGTCATCGCGCGGGGCCTGCCGGCCTCGCCCGGCGCCGCCTGGGGCGAGATTACCTTCTCGCCGTCCGAAGCGGAGCGGCTGGCGGACGAGGGACGGCGCGTCATTCTCGTGCGTGTCGAAACCAGTCCTGAAGACATTCACGGCATGCACGCGGCGACCGGCATCGTCACCGCGCGCGGCGGCCGCACATCGCATGCCGCGGTCGTGGCGCGCGGCATGGGCAAGCCCTGCGTCACCGGCGCGGGCGATATCCGCGTCGACGAACGCAACGGCGTCATGACGGCCGGCGGCATGACACTGAAGACCGGCGACATCGTCACCATCGACGGCACGGCGGGGCAGGTGCTCGACGGCGCCGCTCCGATGACCGAGCCGGATCTTCCGCCGGATTTCACCACTGTGCTCGGCTGGGCGGATACGTTCCGCCGCCTGCGCATCCGCGCCAACGCCGATACGCCGGACGATGCCATCGCCGCGCGCCGCTTCGGCGCCGAGGGTGTCGGCCTCTGCCGCACCGAGCACATGTTCTTCGACGCCAAGCGCATCCGCGCCGTGCGCGAAATGATCCTCGCCGAAACCGAGGACAAGCGCCGCGCCTCGCTGGCGACGCTGCTCAGCGTGCAGCGCCAGGACTTCGCCGAGATCTTTCACATCATGGATGGGCTTCCGGTCACGGTGCGCCTGCTCGATCCGCCGTTGCATGAGTTCCTGCCGAAAGACGAGGACGACCGCGCGGCCATCGCCGAGTCGCTCGGCATGACGCCGGAGAAGATGCGCCGCCGCGCCGCCGAGCTCGACGAGTTCAACCCGATGCTTGGATTCCGCGGCTGCCGCCTTGCCATCGCCTATCCGGAAATCGCGGAAATGCAGGCGCGGGCGATCTTCGAGGCCGCCATCGCGGTGGAGCGCGACACCGGCACCGCCGTCAATCTCGAGATCATGGTGCCGCTGGTCGCCACACGCGCCGAACTCGATCTCGTCAAGGCGCGCATCGACGCCACCGCGGCGGCCGTGCGCGGCGAACTCGGCGCGACCGTGCAATATCAGATCGGTACCATGATCGAGCTGCCGCGCGCCTGCCTCGCCGCGGGCGACATCGCCCGCAGCGCCGAATTCTTCTCGTTCGGCACCAACGACCTGACGCAGACGGCCTTCGGCATGTCGCGCGACGACGCCGGGACATTTCTCGGTGCGTACATCCTGAAGGGTGTCCTGCCGTTCGACCCCTTCACCTCGATCGATGCCGACGGCGTCGGAGAGCTGATCCGCATCGGCGTCGAGCGCGGCCGCAAGACGCGGCCAGGCATCAAGCTCGGGCTGTGCGGCGAGCATGGCGGCGATCCTGCCTCCATCGCCTTTTTCCACGACGCCGGGCTGAACTATATTTCCTGCTCGCCCTACCGCGTGCCGATTGCCCGCCTGGCGGCCGCGCAGGCGGCCCTCCGGGCTGAGCCCCTTTAACCCTCCCGCAACCTTAAGCGACGATAACTACGATCCGTAGAGTTTGAGCGGCCCTGTCGGACGCTCGTCCTTCATGTGCGTTTGCGTCAGGGTTGCGTCTTTATGCGTCTGTTGCGTTGCGTAGCGTTGCGTTCGCGCTCGGCTGGCCTCATCGCTTTGTGCGGGGCCGCGCTGATGCCGTCCGCAATCGCATTCCAGGACGCCGCCGCCTATCTGCCGTCCGCTCCCGAACATCGCTGGCTCGCCTACTTTTCGCCCGCGCCGCCGCGCGCGCCGCTGTTTGTCGCCGCACTCGACAGTTTCGATGCGGCGCTGCCGGTCGAGAGGGGGGAGCCGGGCTTCGTTATCCGTGTCGCCTCGGCGCCTGCTGCCCATACGGCGCAATATCCCGAACGTGCCGGCCAGGACCGCGTGGGGCTGCCTCCGAGCCTCGCCTCGAAATTCGCCATCGTCTATCCCTATGATGAGGGGCGTCTGGACACGCTGACGGTGCAGGGCGCTTACGCCGAGCCGTCGCCGGAAGTCGACTCATCCGGCGGCACGATCGCCGAAATCCCACTGACGAATCCGCCGGACGGCGCGACGCCCGCACAGCCGGTTGAAGTCGCCGCTGTGACGCCGTTCGATGCGACCGAGCTTGTTCAGGTCGCCGCCGCGCCTCCGACGGAGCCGGAAATCACCGGCAGCATTTCGCTCGCCACGCCGGATTCGTCCGGCGGTGGCGTGACCGCGCCGATCTACAATGCGCGCGACCGCAAATGCCTTGCGGAGGCGATCTACTTCGAGGCGCGCGGCGAGCCGGAAAAAGGGCAGTACGCCGTTGCACAGGTCGTCATGAACCGCACGCGCACGGGCTATTATCCGGCGACGGTGTGCGGCGTGGTCTACGAGAACAAGAACAGGCGCAATCGCTGCCAGTTCTCCTTCGCCTGCGACGGCAAGCCGGACCGTATCCGCGATATGACAAGCTGGGCGACCGCCGAGCGCATTGCCGACGATGTGCTGCTCAACGGCGCCTATCTGCCGGACATCGGTACCGCCACGCACTACCACGCGACCTATGTACGTCCGCGCTGGATCCGCGACATGACCGACCGAAATCGCGTCGGTACGCATGTGTTCTATCGCGTGAAGAACTGGTCGGACGAAGGGGTCTAGTTCCCCGGACCGCGTGCGCGAAGCGTATCGCATGATCCGGGGTCCGGATATCAGGAGCGACGAAGCCGCACTTTTCTCCTGGGTCCCGGATCGGCGCTCGGCTGCGCCTCGCTTGTCCGGGACACGGTTACCCCCGCCCGAACCTCAAGCCCGCAGCCGGGCGCTCGGCAACCACATCGCGGCGGAAGCGGAAGAGCTGCGCAGGGCGTCCGCCGGTCGCAACCGTCGTTGCCCCGGTCGGCTCCACCAGCGCGCCGGCCTCGACGAGCCTGCGAAAATTCTGCTTGTGCAGATGCCGGCCGGAGATTGCCTCCACGGTCCGCTGCAACGCCGTCAGCGTGAACTCGGACGGCATAAGTTCGAACACAACGGGTCTGTATTTCAGCTTGGAGCGCAGGCGCCCCATGGCCGTTGCCAGAATCCGCCGGTGATCGAAGCGCATCGGCCGTCCGAGCTTCGATATGGACCCGCGCTTCAGCGCCGTTTCGCGGCCGTCGCGTTTTGCTTCCTCGACCAGCCCGGCTTCGTACAGGAGTTCGTAGCGATCGAGGACTTTTTCCTCGTCCCAGCTCTGTCCGTTGCCGAAAGCGAAATTGAATCGTTCGCGCCGGCCGCCGCTCTGTTTGTGCGTTTCGCTTGTGCGTTCCGCCGCCCATGTCTCGAGTTCAGGCAGCAAACTATCGAGCAGGCCCGGCGCGCCATCGCGCCAGTCCTCCCACGGAAAATAATCGTACCACGGCTCAAATTCCGCGCCGGCCGCTTTCAGCGCCGCGGCATCGTCCGGTTCGCGCGTCAGCGCCAGATAGCCGACCGAGACGACGTGCGTACCGGTATCGCCCGCGTGCATATGCCGTCCGCGGTCGCCGAACGTGTACAGCTGCTCCGCATAGCCGACGCCGAGCGCGGTCTGGTCCTGCACGAAACCGCGCAGCCCGATATCCAGCGTGCGGTGCGCGCGTGGATCGAACGGTCCTGACGGCAGGCCGGACTCCGTGCCGCGCGTCACGAGCACAAGAGGTGTCGCGTCCTCGACGGCGACGATGGCGGCCGTCAGATTGATTTCGATGGGCGTTGCGCCGGTGGTCATTGCGGCGATCCTATCACCCGTGACCCAAAGCTTTGAACCGGGCGAGGAAGCGCTTTTCCGCCTTATCGGCCGACCACGGCGTGAGGTCCAGATTGGCGGGTATGCCAACCGGCTTGCCGAAATATTTCAAGGCCTCCGCCTTGTCGAAACCCGCGAGCTTCGTGGCTTCCATGTAGGCCGCCGCCTGATCGGCGCGCTTCATCAGCTTGCGGTGAACTTCCGGCAGATCGGGCGGCAGGCCGAACCGCCGGTAGATGGCGCTCATCAGCCGGTTCTCGATGATCTTGTATTCGCCGCCAAGCATCGCCTTGAATGGCGAGATCAGGTCCGCCACCACGTATTCCGGCGCGTCGTGCAGAAGGATCGCAAGCCGCCAACGGTCGGCGAGGTCCGGTTTCAGCACGCGCGCGATGTCTTCCACGACAAGCGAATGCTGCGCCACGGAGAAGATGTGTGCGCCTCTGGTCTGGCCGTTCCAGCGCGGCACCCGTGCCAGCCCGTGCGCGATGTCCTCGATCTCGATGTCGAGCGGAGAGGGGTCGAGAAGATCGAGGCGGCGTCCGGAGAGCATGCGCTGCCATGCGCGCGGAGGAGGTAGTTTAGCCATCAGCGCGCCAGCTTCTTCACTTCCTCATGCCGGAAGCAGCCGACGAGGTGGTCGTTGACGAGGCCGGTGGCCTGGGCGAAGGCGTACACGATGGTAGGGCCGCAGAACTTGAAGCCGCGCGCCTTCAATTCCTTCGACATGCGCTTGGCCATGTCGGTTTCGGCGGGCACCTGGCCCGTGGTCTTCCATTTGTTCTGTACGGGCTTGCCGTCGACAAAATTCCAGAGGAATTCGGCAAAGCTGCCTTTCTCCTGGATTTCGAGCCAGGATTGCGCGGACAGGACCGCGCCGTCGATCTTCATGCGGTTGCGGACGATGCCGGCGTCATTCATCAGCGCGGCAGTCTTCTTCGCGTTGTAGCGGGCGATTTTCTCCGGGTTGAAGCCGTCGAAGGCCTTACGAAAATTCTCCCGCTTCCTGAGGATCGTGATCCATGACAGCCCGGCCTGAAACCCGTCGAGCACGAGTTTTTCGAACAGCGCCCGGTCGTCATATTCCGGCACGCCCCATTCCGTATCGTGATAGTCGAGATAGAGCGGGTCCGCACCCGGCCACGGACAGCGCGGTCTGCCATCCTCGCCTGTAATGACGCCTCTCACGATGCTTTCTCCGGCAGCGGCTCGCCGGGGAAACGAAACTTTGCCCAGTCCGGCTTTTCGATCGTCAGGACCACATCTCCCGCAAGCAGTTTCTGGCCGGCCTCAAGCGCATCGTCGATGCGGTCGATCCGTACCGTCGCGAGCCCGCGCGTTCCGGCCACGGAGCCGAGCGTTCCGACCACCTTGTCGCCAGCGGCAATATTGGCGCCGGACGTCGCCGTGCCGGACAGCACCACAGGCACGATTCGCGTGCGTGCCGTCGAACGGTGCTGCGTGCGGCTGACGACTTCCTGTCCGATATAGCAGCCCTTGCGGAAATCGATCCCGCCGAGCTGGTCCATGTCGGCTTCGTGGGGAAAGGCGTCGTCGAAAGGAAAATCGCGCCCGCCTTCCGGCACTCCGAGCGCGATGCGGTGGGCGTGGAACTCATCCGCGCTTTGGATGTCGAGACCGGCGGCTTTCAGCGAAGCCACCGGATCGGTCTTGGAGACAAATATCCTTGCGCCAAGCGCGGGCAGGCGGGGATCGGTAAAACCGCCAGGCAGGGCAGGCACCTCGCCGCCCCAGATGGCGGCGACCGCGAGGTCTTCCACCGCAATCGTCACCTTGGCGCGCAGCTTATAGAGACTGAGCCGCTTCTTCAGCTCTTCCAGCCGGGCCAGCGGCACGTCCAGCAGATAGCCGTCTTCGGTCCGCGCAACGATGAAGTCCGAGATGATCTTGCCCTGTGGCGTCAGGAGGGCGGCATAGGCGGCCTGTCCGGGCGTGAGACCTTCGACCGAACTCGTGACGAGGTTGTGCAGAAAGTGAGAGGCGTCCTCTGCGGTGACGCGGATCGCGCCCCGGTCCTCAAGAACTGCGGCAAAAGCCAAATCTGCCTCCTTGCGCCCGTGCGCGGCGGAACGTAAGCCCCCATATCGGGGCCCACAAGGGCAGGGAGCACATGTCCGAAACCTTCGATCTCATCTTCCGCGGCGGCACGGTCGCCAATCAGGACGGCGTTCACCGGGCGGATCTCGCGGTCCGGGACGGCAAGGTCGCCGCACTGGGCGATCTGTCCCGGGCGTCGGCGGGGGAGGTGGTCGACTGCACCGGGCTCCATCTCCTGCCGGGAGTCATCGACACCCAGGTCCATTTCCGCGAGCCGGGGCCGACCCACAAGGAAGATCTGGAGACGGGCTCTCTTTCCGCCGTCATGGGCGGCGTCACGGGTGTGTTCGAAATGCCGAACACCGATCCGCTGACCGTCACGGCCGAGGCCCTCGCCGACAAGCTGGCGCGCGCCAAGGGGCGCATGCATTGCGACCACGCCTTCTTCATCGGCGGCACGCATGAAAACGCCATGGACCTGCCGGAGCTGGAGCGCCTTCCGGGCTGCGCCGGGGTCAAGGTGTTCATGGGCTCCTCGACCGGCAGTCTGCTTGTCGAGGACGACGAGGGCGTCCGCAATATCCTGCGTGTCATCCGCCGCCGCGCCTCGTTTCATTCCGAGGACGAGCCGCGTCTCAATGAGCGCAAGCATCTGCGCGTTCCGGGCGACGCGTCGAGCCATCCCGTTTGGCGCGATGTCGAGGCGGCGATGAAGTCGACGCAGCGTCTCGTGCGTCTTGCGCATGAGACCGGGGCGCGCATTCACGTGCTGCACATTTCCACGGCGGAGGAGATGCAGTTCCTCGCGGCGCACAAGGATGTCGCGACGGTCGAGGCGACGCCGCATCATCTGACGCTCGACGACACGCTGTATGCGACGCTCGGCACCAGATTGCAGATGAACCCGCCGGTACGCTCCGCGGCGCATCGCGCCGGAATCTGGAACGGCATCGCGCAGGGTGTGGTCGATGTTCTCGGCTCCGACCACGCGCCGCACACGCTGGAGGAGAAGGAAAAGCCCTACCCTGAATCGCCGTCCGGCATGACGGGCGTACAGACGCTCGTGCCGGTGATGCTCGATCACATCGCGCAAGGCCGCCTGACGCTGGAGCGTTTCGTCGATCTGACGAGCGCCGGCCCGGCGCGCATCTTCAATATCGCCAACAAGGGCCGGCTGGCGGTGGGATATGACGCCGACATTACGGTCGTCGATCGCAAGCGCCGCGAAACGATCGCCAATGCCTGGATCGCCTCGCGGGCGGGATGGACGCCTTACGACGGCTATCAGGTCATGGGCTGGCCGGTCGGCACCGTTTTGCGCGGCCGCCGGGTGATGTGGGAAGGCGAGCTTTTGGCGCCCGCCTTGGGAGAGCCGGTTCGCTTTCTGGAGACCCTTGGTACGGACTGAGGTTCGGGAGGCGGCCTCAGTCCCCGGACGGTTCCGGCAACGGGATACTCACATAGAAGATCGCGCCGCCCTGGCCATTGCGGGCTCCGGCCTCGCCGCCGAGGCTCGACGCCACGAAGCGCACCAGCCGCATGCCGAGGCCCTTGATGCGGGCGATGTCGAAATCCGGCGGCAGGCCCGCGCCATTGTCGGCTACTTCGAGGAACAGCACCTGGTCGTGCTTCCGGCTTGTAACGCGTATGTGCGTTTCGCCGTCGGCAGCGGTGCCGTGCTTGAAGGCGTTTGTCACGAATTCGTTGACGACGAGGCCGAGCTTCGAGGCGAAGTCGATCGATAGCCGCATCCTCTCGCATTCCGCGTTCAGTTTTACGCGGTGCCCTTCCTCGTCCTGCATCACGCTGTCGGACAGATCGTTGCAGAGATCGCGGAGATATTGCGAAAACTCGATCGTCTGCATGTCGCCGGACCGGTAAAGCCGGTCGTGCACATGCTGGATCGAGCTGATGCGCAGGCCCGCTTTCTCAAGCTGGTCGCGCGTATGCGCATCCGCTTCCTGATGCGCTTGCATCCGGAGAATGGAGGAGGCGAGCTGGAGGGAATTGGCGACGCGGTGGTTGACTTCGCGCATCAGCAGCGCGCCCTGCCGCAATTCCTCTTCCTTTGCGGCAAGCTGGGCGCGCAAATTCTCGATTTCGGAAGTCAAATTGCTGGCGTGCGCAACACGGGCAGGCTCGGACATCTCAGCACCCTAACTGTCCAGCACCACCCTTGACCATGTTCTCAGAGATTCACCGTCCGGTAAACTGGAAAACGCAGCACAAAAGAGAGAGGTCAGTCGCCGGCTACGAAGAAGTGCCAGGTACCGTCCGGTCCGATGCCGACGCGATAGAAATTATAAGCGCCAAACTCTTTCATCTCATTGTATTCATAACTCGTGACAATCTTGAACAATTCGATTGTCTGCGACGGAGTCAGATCGTTGATCGGATATTGGGCGAAGTAGGGCCACAGATACATTTCCTGCGGCGTTCCCTTGTCGACATGCACATATCCGGCTTCAAGAACTTCCGCGAGGATTGCCATTACCTCGCGTCCTTCACCATCGTTCGACTGCTCCTTCATCGCCGTGATGGGGTCGCCCTTGTCTTCCCCGAAGGAGAACGCCGGCGGCATCTCGTTCGTCTGGATTACTACTTTCAGTTTATCGAGATCGCCCGAAAGCGCGGCTTCCAGAATCTTGTCGCGCATCGCGCGCACGGGCTCGGGCAACAGACCGGGATCGTAGAAAACATCCGGCTTCGGCGCGGGGGCAGATGCCGCCGGCGTTTCGGTTTTTTCGGCCGGCGTCTCGCTTTTCTGCGCGAGCGCGACATCTGTTGCCAGCACGAGGGCGGCGAAAGCCAGAGAGAGTATGAAATGCACCGTAGAGCGTCCCTTCTCCAGCAATGATGATCGCGAACCTAGCCTGTTCTGCGGCGAGGTGCGAGGTTGCCGCGCGCCAGTGCATTCAATAATCAGGGCCTAAGCGCGGCATCCGCAACGCAAATTTGTCATCCCGAGGTACAGCGTGTTGGATTGGGGCTTGATAGGGATCGGCATCGGTATCGGCGTTGCCGTCGCGGCGCCAATGGGGCCGGTCAATATCATGGTCATCCACCGCGGTGTCCGGCACGGCTTTGTGTCGGCCTTCGTTGCGGGTCTCGGCGCGGTTGTCGGCGATACGCTTTATGCCGCCATCGCGGCGTTCGGCATCACCTCGATATCCAACGCCATCACCGAACATCTGACGCTGCTCAAGATCATCGGCGGTTTTCTGCTGATCGGCTTCGGCCTGTCGCTTATTCCGCGGACGCCGCATCCGGAGGAGGGCGAGGAGGAGGATACGCGGCCCTCGATGTTCGCCGCGGCCGTCTCGACTTTCATCCTCTGCGTCACCAATCCGGCGCTGCTGCTCGGCTTTGCGGCCGTCTTCACCGGTCTCGACGAAATCGGCCGCGCACCGGACAATTACACATCGGCTGCGGAACTGACGTTCGGCGTTCTCGTCGGCGGGCTGATATGGTGGCTGTTGCTGTCGTCAGCGGTGGCGCATTTCCGCACCAAGATCACCGTGCCCTGGCTGCGCAGTATCAATGCGCTGGCAGGCATAGCGCTGTCGGTGCTGGGCGGCCTTCTGCTGGCCGACGCTTTCCTGAATATCTGGTGAGGCGGCTTACTGCGTCGCCATTGCGAGCGTGAACTCGCCGCGGCGCAGACGGTCCGGCAGGCCTTCGGCGAACGCAGCCACGGCTTCCTCGCCAAAACTTTCGACGAGCTCGGCAAAGGCACGGAACAGGGCGGCTTGCGCCACGCATTCCGGCGGCAGGCCGTCGAGCATCGCGCCCTCCCACGCTTCTTCAAGGTAGGACAGCGCGGCAAAGCGCTCGTTCGAGTGCTTTTCGCGATCGGTCACGTTCGGGGGAAACTGAGAGGCAGCCATAATTTTCCAAAAAACGGCCGCCGTGGGCCCAGACAGACGCGGACCCTAACTCACGTTTTGCGGACTTTGTAAGGGATTCGTTAATGACGGTTAACGCGGGCAGCCTCAATTGGCGTGGCGCGTTGCGATCTCGCGCGTGAGTTTCGCGCCCTCCGCCAGATAGCGCCGCACCGCCAGATCCGCTGACGGTGTGCAGGTGCGGTAGGTCAGCTGATAGCTGTTGTAGCCCTCGTTGAACGCCCCGGCCAAACGCTCGCGGCGGTCTGGCGGCCCGCCTTCGGCGTCGATGAGCTGGCTCATCTTGTCCCGCCACACCGAACCGTCATTCGCGCCGCACAGCGGGCGCAGATAATGCAGCGCGCCGAGAATGGAGCCGATCCGCCGCATGTCCTTTTCATAGGGAGGCGGCGGCGTGTTGCGCGCGGGGCTCGCAGTCGCTGCCGCGGCGGCCGGTTCGCTGGGAACGGTGCTTTCATTGCCGGAACCCGGCGTCGGCGCTGTCTGGGACGGTGCGGGCGCGGCAGGCGGCGGTGGTGGCGGACGGCGCGGGCGTTCCCGCTGCTGTTCTCGCCGCTGCTGGTTGCGCAGAAAATCAAACGGCGAGACCGCATCCGCGCGTTGCGGTGCGAGTACCGGCAGGGCGAGGAGCAGAGCAAGAAGCACGCGCACGATCATGCGGTCACGCTTTCCGGCAGGACGAGGGCGGCGGCCAGACGGACGATACGATGCAGGTCGTCGGTTACCGGCAGATCATCCAGAGTCACCGGGTCGGCCCAGCGAACATCGGAAGCTTCGGGGCCCGTCTGCGGCTCGCCGGACACCCAGCGCGCGGCGAACGCAAGAACCACAAAGTGAAACGGCGGCCCGGCCTTGCGCGGCATGACCTCGACGATGCCGGCGAAATCCACGATCTCCGCTTTCACCTGCACTTCTTCTTCGAGTTCGCGAAGGGCGCATTCCGTCAGCCGTTCACCGAACTCCACCCGCCCGCCGGGCAACGACCAAAGCCCTTGCAACGATCCGACGGCGCGCTGCGCCAGCAGAACCTTGCCATCGCGGAACACAGCGGTCGAAACGCCGACTTCGGGGCGAACGGGTTTTTGCGTCATCGATCCGGAATAGACCCGGATCAGACTCCGAACAAGGCGTCGACGGCGGCCTGTGCATCTTCCGCCTCGGCCTGGTTGGGGGCGGAGAGGCCGTTGATGAGCGCGCTGGCGCGGGCGATGAGCATTTCGGCGGATTCGGCCGCTTCCTCGAGCATGCGCGCAGATTCGCCATGGGCGGCTTCCGACGCAACCGCGCCCTGAGCTTCGAGCAGGACGGTATCGATCTCGGCCACGATGACGTCGAGCTGCCGTTTCAGCGAATCGACAGCCAGGTCATGGCCGATCAGCGCCAGCGATTTGGCGCGGAACCCGGACGATTCGAAGTGCTGGCGGTATTTCAGGGGCGTCCAGGCGAGGATTTCATCGCGCACGTCAGGCGAGGACGGATAGAGCTCAACCATCATCACCATCTCGTTGAAATGGTTGAGATAATCTGTCGAAAGACCAGTGTTCGGATTGATGTTGGCTTCCACCAGCACGTCGTGCAGCTGCGCGAGCGTCACCGTTTTTTCGAGGAATGTACGGTGCTGCACGGGTCGCATAGACGGAATTCTCGGGCGGATGCCTGTATAATGACTATGAATCCGCCCGCTTGCCGTGGGGTTAACGGGATGGCGGAAGAATAGCGCCCGGATTGAAGATGTTTTCCGGATCGAGCGTTTTTTTCAGCGCCTGCATCAGATTGAGTTCGACCTCGCTTTTGACGCCAACCATGAGATGCGGCTTCAGCCGGCCGACGCCATGTTCCGCCGCGATCGATCCTCCAAACTGCCGCACGATTTCGTGGACGGCCGCGTTCATGTCGTCCCAGCGGGCGATGAAAGCATCTTTGTCCGCGTCCTCCGGCTGACTGATATTGAAATGCACATTGCCGTCGCCGAGATGGCCGAACGGGCAGGGGCGGCAACCGGGAACCGTTGCCAGCGCAGCCTTCGTGGCCGCGCGGATGAAAGCCGGAACGTCCTTCACCGGTACGGACACATCGTGCTTGATGCTGCCGCCGGCGAGCCCCTGTGCGTCCGACATGGTTTCGCGGAGGGCCCAGAGATCCCTGCGGCGTTCCGGCGAATCGGCCAGCACGCAATCCGACATGTCGCCATCGACGCGGGCACCGTTGGCGATTTTTTCCATTACGCCATCGAGGCCGCCGGCAAACACCGACGACAGTTCCAGAAGTACATACCAGTCGTGCGTGTCTCGCAACGGCATCGGCCTGCCGAGCTGCCTTGCCGCGAGTTGCATGCCAAACGCGGGGATGATCTCCGCCGCGGTCACATCGGGTCCGGCTTCGGTGCGGGCGCGGCGGAAGAGAGCCAGCGCGGCTTCCGGGTCCGGAACCCCGGCAAGCAGCGTCGCAACCGAACGCGGGCGCGGATAAAGTTTCAGCGCCGCCGCCGTTATGATGCCCAGCGTGCCTTCGGAGCCGGTGAAAATGTGCTTGAGGTCGTAGCCCGTATTGTCCTTACGCAGCGTACGCAGCCCGTTCCAGACCTGGCCGTTGGAGAGCACGACTTCGAGGCCGAGAACAAAATCGCGCGCCGAGCCGTAGGCCAGCACGTTCAACCCGCCGGCATTGGTGGCGAGCGTGCCGCCGATCGTGCAGAATTCCTCCGGCGCCAGCGTCAGCGGATAGAGCCGGTCGATACTTTCGGCCGCCCGGCGCGCCTCCGCCAAGGTCGCGCCGGCTTCGACCACCATCGTGTCGCCATCCGGATCGAGCGAGCGGATCCTGTTGAGGCGCGTCAGCGAAAGAACGAGCGCCGGAGGATTTCCGGCAGGGGTCTGGCCGCCGACAAGGCCGGTATTGCCGCCTTGCGGCACGATCGGGGTGCCGCTCTCTCGCGCGATACGCACGATCGCGGCGACCTCTTCGGTCGATCCCGGTCTGGCGACCGCGATGGCGCGCGCCTTGAACAGGCCCCGGCGTTCAGTGAGGTACGGTGCCATGGCGGGCCCGGTCAGCACATGTTCGGGGCCGATGACGGAAGCCAGTCTGGGGATGAGGGGGCCGGAGGAGGGAAGCATGGCGGGAGAATAGATGAGAGGACGGCGGAATCCTACGAGGCCCGCTCCGCCGCCAGCCGGGCGCCGAGGCCGATGAATATCGTGCCCATCAGCCGCCGCAGCCAGAGTGCCATGCGCTCGTTGCGTCTCAATCCCGCGGTGACCCGCGAGGACAGGGCGACCAGGGCGAGATTGACCGCAATGCCGATCATATTCACCGTCAGTCCCAGAACGACCAGTTGCACGATCGGGTTTCCGGTCCGCGGGTCGATAAATTGCGGCAGAAGCGCGAGGAAGAACACCGCGACCTTCGGGTTCAGAACATCGCTCCAGAAACCCTGCCAGAAAATGGTCCGCATACTGCGGCCCTTGAGTTTCGACAGCGCAAGATCAGGCGTCGAGCGGTCGAGAATGGCCTGGATGCCGAGATAGACAAGATAGGCCGCGCCCAGCCATTTCACGACGGTAAAGGCGAGAGCGGATGTCATCAGGATGGCGGACAGGCCGGTGATCGCGGCTAGCAGATGAACATAGCACCCCGCATTGATACCGAGGGCGGCTGCCATGCCCGCGCGCGGTCCCTGCGCCATGCAGCGGCTCAGCATATAGGCCATATCCGGGCCTGGAGAGACGCAAAGCAGGAAGCTCGCGCCCACGAAAAGCAGGTAAGTGTCCCACGACATAGTGCGATGTTACGCTGCCCCTCCGTTTTGCACGAGAGGGCTTTTCAGCGTGCAGCGGCGCGCATCAGCCGGTCGTTGATCGCTTCTCCCAAGCCATCGCGCGGTATGGACGCGACCGCGATGGCGCGCGGCTTAAGCGCGTCGAGCTCGCGCAGATAGGCGAAGAGATTGGCGGCGGCTTCCTCAAGATCGCCGGAGGGCGACAAATTGAGGTGCGCGACGCCACGCCCGCCGAGCGGGGCGGCCTGGCCGAAGCCGAGCCAGGCTTCGCCTTCCGCGATCTCCGATGCATCGACCCGGACACGCGCGTCGGGCGCATAATGCTGGGCGAGCATTCCGGGTGCCTGCACGGCCTCGGTCGCTTCCGCCAGCTCTTCGCCGAGTACCTTCTCGATCTCGGCACGCGATATGCCGCCGGGCCGAAGCAACCGTACCGGCTCGCCGGGAAGGCAGGCGATCACGGTGGATTCGAGACCCACCTGCGTGCGTCCGCCGTCGAGGATGATGCTGACCCTGCCGTTGAGGTCTTCGGCGACATGTTCCGCTGCCGTCGGGCTGACGCCGCCGGAGATATTCGCCGAGGGCGCCACGATGGGCGCCATGAATTCGTCGAGCAGTTGCCGCGCGACAGGATGCGACGGCACGCGCAACGCTACGGTGGGCAGGCCCGCGCGTGCCAGTTCGTGCACGGGGCAATCGCCGGCGCAGGGCACGACGAGGGTCAGCGGCCCAGGCCAGAACGCTTTGCCGAGTTTTTCTGCCCGCGCGTCGAAGTGGCCAGCCTTCTTCGCCTCGTCGAGTGATATGACGTGCGCAATCAAGGGGTTGAAGCTGGGCCGCGTCTTCGCTTCGAAAATTCTCGCCACCGCGAGGCCGTTCCGCGCGTCGGCACCGACGCCGTAAACGGTCTCGGTCGGGAAGGCCACGAGCTCGCCGGACGCAAGCGCCCATGTCGCTTCGCCGATGGTCTGTATCGTGGGTTTGAGAATTCGAGTTTCAACGGCCGTGATCACGTGATCCCTCGTACACGGGGTTGATAGGGAAGGAAACCCGCCAACATAAAGAGCCGGGAGAACCCTTGCGTTCCGTCGCCCGGTGCTGTTCCCTCCGCCGCAAATTCCCTTCAAGACAAAGGCACAAGCTGTTGGCCACGCTTATTCTGCACCATCCGAACTTTGCCCTGCACAAGACCTCCGCCGGACATCCCGAGCGGCCGGACCGCTATCGCGCGGTCGAGGCGGTTCTGGGCCAGCAGCAGTTCGATGCGCTGGTGCGAGAGCGGGCCGAGGTCGCCGATGTCGATACGACCCGGTACGTCCACACCGACCGCTATGTCGATGCGCTGCAGGATGCGCGTCCAAACGAGGGTTATGTCTATCTCGACGGCGACACGATGATGGAGCCGTCGACCTGGGAGGTCGTGCTCCGCGGGGTCGGCGGTACGCTGCAGGCCGTCGACAAGGTTCTGGACGGCGAAGTGCAGAACGCGTTCGTCGCGTGCCGCCCGCCGGGCCACCACGCCGAGAGCGAGCGTGCGATGGGCTTCTGCCTGTTCAACAATATCGGCATCGGCGCGCGCCACGCGCAGAAAAAGCACGGCCTGAAGCGCGTCGCGATCGTCGATTTCGACGTCCACCACGGCAACGGCACGCAGGAAATCTTCTATTCCGACCCGTCCGTACTTTACGCCTCGACGCACCAGATGCCGCTTTATCCCGGCACGGGCGCGGCGCGCGAAACCGGCGTCGGCAACATCTTCAACGCGCCGCTGGCGCCGGGAGATGGCGGCGACAAGCTGCGCGCGGCGTTCAACGACAAGATCCTGCCCGCGCTCGACACGTTCAAGCCGGAACTCATCATCGTGTCGGCCGGGTTCGACGCGCATTCGCGCGATCCGCTCGGCTCGCTGCGGATGGAGGCGGACGATTTCGCCTGGGTGACCCGCGAGCTGATGAAATCGGCTGAGAAGAACTGCGAGGGCCGTCTCGTTTCCGTATTGGAAGGCGGCTACGATCTTCAGGGCCTCGCGGATTCGGTGTCCGCGCATGTGTCGGAACTGATGAAGGGCTGAGGGCGTGAGCGAGCAAAACGCCGACATCGCGAAAATGCCGTTCGAGCAGGCGCTGGCCGAACTCGAAGGCATCGTGAAGGCGCTTGAGCAGGGCAATGTTCCGCTCGAGGAGTCGATCAAGCTCTACGAGCGCGGCGAGGCGCTGAAGCAGCAGTGCGACCGCCTGCTGAAAGCCGCCGAAGCGCGCGTTGAAAAAATCACCCAGGGCGCGGACGGCAAGGCGGCGGGTACAACCCCGCTCGATCCCGCGTAAACATGCTGAGGGTCTATACGGCAAAGGCTGGCGCGCTCGTTGCCGAGAAGCACGATCCAAGGAAGCCCTTGCCGAAGACGGCCATCTGGCTCGATCTCATCAATCCCACGGCGGAAGAGGACAAGGCGGTCGAAAGCTGCGTTGGAATTGAAATTCCGACGCGTGAAGACATGGCGGAAATCGAGGCGTCGAGCCGTCTCTATGTTGAGGATGGCGCGCGGTTCATGACCGCGTCTGTGCTCGCCGGTATCGAGTCGGACCGGCCCGGCCTCGTCAACGTCAGCTTCATCCTGGTCGGAGACCGTCTCGTCACCGTGCGTCACGGCGAGCCGCGGGTCATCGATCTGTACATCCAGCGAATCTGCAAGCTCGCGAAGGGGCCGACGCGCGGCGAGGCCATTCTTCTCGGAATGCTCGATGCCGTGATCGACCGCACAGCCGATATTCTCGAAAAGGTCGGCTCCGAGATCGACGATGTTTCCCTGCGCGTGTTCGGCCAGCGCAAGGACATTCGAGCCAAGAAGGATTACATGGCGATCCTGCGCCAGATCGGGCGCAAGGGCGACCTCCTGTCGCTGTCACGCGAGAGCCTTGTGTCGCTGTCGCGAATGGTGGGCTTTCTGTCGGTCGGCTACGAGGGCAAGAAGATGTCCGCCGACACGCGATCGCAGCTCACCGTCATGCGGCGCGATACCGACAGCCTGCGCGACCATACATCCTATCTCGGCGACAAGATCATCTTTCTGCTCGACGCCACGGTGGGCATGGTCACGATCGAGCAGAACGACCTCGTGAAGCTGTTTTCGGTCGTCGCGGTCATTCTCATGCCGCCGACGCTGATCGCCTCCATCTACGGCATGAATTTCCAGTACATGCCGGAACTGGGCGAGCGCTGGGCCTATCCGGCCGTGCTTGTCCTGATGCTGGTCTCGGCCGTGGTGCCGTATCTTGTCTTTCGCATCAAACGCTGGCTCTGAAGCGCATTAACCGGCGATTCACCGTGCCGCTTTTTTGCGCGCCGGATTAATCGTTGGGCGAGACTGGGTGAGGCATTCTGTAGCAGCAAGGGGCGCCGAATGCTGACCACGCTGTATGAACACAATCGCGAGTTCATGGTTCTGGCTCTGAGCATCTGTGTGTTCGGCGCCATTACGTCCGTGCGCGTGCTGCAGCTGGCGGCGGCGTCCGCCGGCAGACGGCGTATGGTCTGGCTTCTGGTATCGGGCACGGCGAGCGGCTGCACGATCTGGTCGGCGCATTTCATCGCGATGCTTGGTCTCAACACCGGCCTGCCGACCAGTTATGCTTGGCAGCCGATGGCTGTTGCCCTGGCTGCCGGCATCACGTTCTCCATCGTGTCCGGCGCCGTCATGATGCGGCGCGAGGGGTGGGCGCCATACATCGCGGGCTCGTTGCTCGGCATCGGGGTCGTCGCGGCACACTTTATCGGAATGAGCGCCATCCAGGTGCCGGGCCGGCTGGCCTGGAATCCGGACTATGTCGCGCTGTCCATGGTTTTCGCAGTCCTGTTCAGCGTCATCGCTCTTGCCGCGATACGAAAATTGCCTGCGGATCGCGGTCTGCTGTCCGGTTCGGTCGCGCTTGCCTGTTCGGTCCTCTTCCTCCATTTCACGGGCATCGGCGTCGCCTCGGTGGTGCATGATCCAAATGTCGTGATTACGCCGAGCACCATACCGAACATTGTATTTGCCTATGGCGCGGCGATCTCGACCTGCTTCATTCTCGCTGTCGCCCTGATCTGCGTTGTTTTCGACCAGCGCATGACGCAGGGCAGGGTGCAGGCAGAGCGCAAAATTCATTATCTCGCATACCACGACGGTCTGACCGGCCTTCCCAACCGCACCGCTCTCAACGAGGCACTGCGCGCGCGTATCGAAGCCGTCGGGCAATCGGGGCAGGAAGTCGCCTTGCTTGCGCTCAATCTCGACCGGTTCAAGCAGGTCAACGATATTTTCGGCCATCAGGCCGGCGACAGCCTGTTGCGCCATATTGCCGAAATGATCCGCGCGGAACTGACGAACGGCGAGTTTTTGGCCCGTGTCGGCGGCGACGAATTTGTCATTATCCAGTCCGATGCCGCGCAGCCAGATGGTGCACGCGATCTCGGCGAACGTCTGCTCGACGCCGTGTGCCGTGATGTAAGCGTCGAAGGCGTGACGTTCCGCGCCGCCGCTTCGATCGGAGTGGCGCTCTGTCCGCGCGACGGCCATTCCGCCGCAGTGCTGTATCCGAACGCCGATGCGGCGCTGCATCGCGCCAAACAGGATGGCCGCGGCGTCCTGCGTTTCTTCAAGCCGGAAATGGATCTCGCTTTGCGCGAAAAGCGGACGCTTCAGCTTGAGATGCGCGACGCGCTGAAGCGCGGACAGTTCAGGTTGTACTATCAGCCGCAGGCCGAAACGATGACCGGCGTCATTTCCGGTTTCGAGGCCCTGCTGAGGTGGGAGCATCCGCAGCGCGGCCTTATCAATCCCGTGGATTTCGTCCCGGCGGCCGAGGAAAACGGCTTCATCGTGGAACTGGGCGAGTTCGTCATTCGTACTGCCTGTACCGAAGCCGCCACCTGGTCGAAGCCGCTTACGATTGCTGTCAACCTGTCGCCTGTACAGTTCCAGCATGGCGATCTGGTCGCTCTCGTTCAGGGTGCCTTGAAAGCGTCAGGTCTGGCGCCACAGCGCCTCGAACTCGAAATCACCGAGAGCGTTCTGATCGACGATATGAGTCGGGCGCTCGATATCCTGCACCGCCTCAAGGACCTCGGCGTCTGCGTCGCAATGGATGATTTCGGGACCGGCTATTCCTCGCTTGCCTATTTGCAGGCGTTCCCTTTCGACCGGATCAAGATAGACCGTTCGTTCATCGCGGGCCTCGACAGCAACAAACAGTCGGAAGCGATCATCCGCGCGGTCGTCGGGCTCGGCCGCGGCCTCAATGTTCCGGTCACCGCCGAAGGCGTCGAAACCGAAGCGCAGCAGACATTCCTCGCCGAACTTGATTGCACGGAAATCCAGGGATTCCTTATCGGCAAACCGCAGCCGATCGAGTTCCTCGAAATGCATCTCGGGCGTCAGGAAGGTCGCGGGAACAGCAAGATAGTGGCCTGACCCACCTTGCGTTTGCGTGGATCGATGGCCGCACGTACGGATTTTGTTCACTATCCTTTGGCCATCGTCCGATTGTTAGCAATTGATAATCGGCTGGACACGTAAACCTTTCCGTCAACTGACGGGAATCGGTTTGTAATGTACGAAACGCTGACATGTCTCGCTTTTGAGCATGACCATTTTCTGGTTTCGCTTGCGGCATTGATCTGCGTGCTGGGCGCCATCACGTCGCTGCGCGTCCTGCGGCTGTCCATGCGCGAAACCGGCAGCGCGCGTTATTCATGGCTGGCCGCTGCGGCGGTCGCTGGGGGCGGCTCCGTCTGGTCCACTCATTTTATCGCCATGCTGGCTTACGATCCGGGCATCGTCGTCGGCTATGCGGTCTGGCCGATCTTCTCCTCGCTGGCGGCCGCCCTCGTTCTCACAGGGGCGGGGTTTATTGCCTTCATGCAGAATGGGCGGGGCATGACATTTGCCGGCGGCACGCTCGTCGGTATCGCCATCGTCGCATTGCATTACGTCGGCATGACCGGCATCCGCGTTCCCGGGCGCATGGAATGGGATTCCTCGCTGGTCGCGATGTCCGTTGTCTATTCCATCGCCTTCTCATGTGCCGCGCTCTACGCGATCCGTCGGTTCGACGGATATCGCGGACTTTACACCGCGTCGGCAGCTCTCGTTACCGGCGTCGTTCTTTTGCATTTTACCGGAATGGGCGCCCTGACCATTGTTCCCGATCCGTCAGTGTCGATGACCGGTGTCATTTCCGGAAAACTTCTTGCCATCTCGGCGGCCGTCATTACGAGCTTTATCCTGTTCATGGCGGTGGTCTGCATGGCGTTCGACGTCAGGCTATCGCGGAACAAGGAAGAGTCCGCTCGCCGTATACGGCACATGGCCTATCACGATGCCCTCACGGGGCTTCCTAATCGTGCATTTCTGGCCGATGAGATTCAGCAGCGTATCGAGCAGGCCGATCGGAAGGGCGAGCAACTCGCCATTCTCACGCTCGATCTCGACCGGTTCAAGCAGATCAATGATCTGTTCGGCCACGCGACGGGTGACGACGTTTTACGCCAGCTTGCCGAGCAGATGCAGTCTTGCCTGCGGAGCAACGAAATTGTTGCGCGCGTTGGCGGCGATGAGTTCGTCGTCATCCAGTCGGGAGTCGCGCAGCCCGACGGCGCCGCGGACCTCGCATCGCGGCTCCTTGGCGCGATCTGCAAAGATATGGACATCGGTGGCGTTGGCCTCAGGACCGGCGGTTCGGTCGGCATCGCGCTCTTTCCGGGAGACGGCAAGGACGCCAGTACGCTCCATCCCAATGCCGATGCCGCTCTCTATCGGGCCAAAGAAGAAGGCCGGGGCACGTTCCGTTTCTTCGAAGCGGCAATGGATCTCGCCCAGCGTGAGCGGCGTATGCTCCAGATGGAGATGCGCGATGCCCTCAAGCGCGGTGAGTTCAAGCTGCACTACCAGCCGCAGGCGGAAACGTCATCGGGTGTCATTTCGGGGTTTGAAGCCTTGTTGCGGTGGCAGCACCCGCAACGCGGTCTGATCAGCCCTGTCGAGTTCATTCCGGCCGCGGAGGACAGCGGTTTCATCGTCGAACTCGGCGAATTCGTGCTGCGTGAAGCTTGCGCCGAAGCGGCGTCCTGGGAGAATCCGCTGAACATCGGCCTCAATCTGTCGCCGGTTCAGTTCCGCCATGGCGATCTCGCTAAATCGGTCGAGGATGTGCTGGCGGTAACGGGCCTCGAACCGGGGCGTCTGGAGCTTGAGATCACCGAGACCGTACTTATCGACGACCGGGAACGCGCGCTGGAGATTCTGACTCGCATCAAGGCGCTCGGCGTGCGTGTCGCGATGGATGATTTCGGTACGGGCTATTCTTCGCTCGCCTATCTGGAAGCGTTTCCGTTCGACCGCATCAAGATCGATCGTTCCTTCATCGCGAAGCTGCAGGAGAATCATCAGTCGCAGGCGATCATCCGCGCGATCATCGGCCTGGGGCAAGGTCTCAAGGTTCCCGTCACGGCCGAGGGCGTAGAGACGGAAGAGCAGCAGCTTTTCCTCGCCGAGCTGGAATGCACGGAGATACAGGGCTTTCTCGTCGGGCGTCCCGAACCCATCGAGCGGTTTGCCATGCACACGCGCCGCGCAACGCAAACCCGAGCCCTACGCCGTTCCGTCGCCTAGACGTGCTGGCCGCCGTTTATGTGCAGTTCGGCACCGTTCACATAAGTCGATTGTTCCGAGCACAGGAAATAGATCGCGCTCGCGACTTCTTCCGGCCGCCCCAGCCGCTTCAGCGGAATTTGTTCAACAATCTTCTCCGTTCCCGGAGATAGTATGGACGTGTCGATTTCGCCCGGTGCGATGGAGTTGACGCGGATGCCGAGCGAGCCGAAATCCGCCGCCATCTCCCGCGTCAGCGAGGCCAGCGCGGCCTTGGACGTGGCGTAGGCCGCTCCGGCAAAGGGATGCACGCGCGATCCGGCGATCGACGACACGTTCACGATGGCGCCATGCGCCGCCTTCAATTCCTCGATCAGCCCGCGCGCCAGAATGATCGGCGCGAAGAAATTGACCTGGAACACGTGCAGCCAGTCCTCGACCGAGGTTTCGATCGTTCCGAGCCGGCCGCCGCCTTCTCCCTTCGGGGAAATCGCCGCGTTGTTCACCAGCGCGTCGAGGCGCCCGCCCTCGAGGCGTTTGCGGACTTCAGCGATTGCCTCCTTCGTGTTGGCGAGGTCCGACAGATCGACTTGCAGATGGTCTTCCGGCCCGGCCGCCCACGGGCAATTTTCCGGAAACGCGTGGCGTGAGGCCGTAATGACGCGCCAGCCCGCGGCCGAAAACCGTTTCACGGTTGCATGGCCGATGCCGCGCGAGGCGCCGGTCAGAAGAAGGGTCTTGCGCTCGCTCATGGGTAAAGCCGTGTCCTGTTCCAGGGCGCGTCCGGCTTCTCGCGGGTGAATATGACGCGATCGTGCTTGCGGAACGGGCGGTCATGCCAGAATTCGATGGAAGTGGGGATGACGCGATAGCCGATCCAGTAGCCGGGTCGAGGAACGTCCTTGCCCTCGAAGCGCGATTCAACCTGGGCGATGGCTTCGTCGAACACGGCGCGGCTCTCGAGCGGACGCGACTGGGCCGACGCCCAGGCCCCGATTCGGCTGTCGCGGGGACGCGTCGCAAAATATCGGTCGGATTCCACCGGGGAGACTTGTTCAACACTCCCGCGCACGCGAACCTGCCGACGCAGGCTCTTCCAGTGAAAAACGAGGGCTGCCTGCATGTTCGCCGCAAGCTCGCCACCTTTTTGGCTTTCTGAGTTGGTGAAGAAGGTGAACCCGCGTTCGTCCAGCCCCTTAAGCAGGACCATGCGGACATCGGGGAGCAGGTCGGGGCCGGTTGTTGCGAGCGCCATAGCGTTGGGATCGTTGATCTCGCTCGCTTTGGCTTCCTCAAACCACCGGCTGAAGAGAGAAAATGGGTCCCGTGCGACGGTAAAGTCACCGTTCGTTAACGTTTCGGGTTCTCCATTTGAATTAATGTCGGGCATGGATCACAGTGGCCGGCTACAGGGGTGGGTTCGGAAGCGCATGTATAGCTTATCGCGGTTTCGTCGTCCTGAACTGACGGCTTTGGCAGCCCTCGGTTTTTCGTCTTTGTTTCTTGCCGGTTGCAGCATGCCGATGGGATCTCTCATCGGCGGCGGCGATGACAAGCCAGCTGTTATGGGCACCGCCGATACCGGCCGTGCCACCGCGCTCGGCACCGCGCCGGGCGGTACTGTCCAGCTGGCAACGGCCGGGCCATCCTCCTCCAATCCCCTGAGCCAGACGGACTGGAACTATGCACGCGGCGCGCTCGGCCTGGCCCTGACGTCGGAGCAGAGCGGCCCGCCGGTTCCCTGGGCCAACCCGGAAACCGGAACGCGCGGCAATTTCGCACCCGTTTCGGCCGCTGTGCCGGGCGAGGGCGGAACGACCTGCCGCAACTTCGTTGCGACCCGCACCGAGAACGGCAAGGAAGTGCAGCTTCAGGGCCGTGCCTGCCGCACGCCGGACGGGCAATGGGACATCGCCGAAACGACGCGGACGGCCCTCTAGCGGCCGTCTAAGTCTCTGTTGCGCCAAAGCAACAAACTCCTATATGCGCCTCGCGGCTCCCATATAATGAGCAGCCGTTCGAGGGATTCTGTTTTTCATGCGCGATCCATATGAGGTCCTGAGCGTCCCGCGCGGGGCAAGCGAAGCCGAGATCAAGAAGGCCTTCCGCAAGCTCGCCAAGACGCATCATCCGGACCGCAGCAAGGACCCGAAGGCCAAGGAGAAGTTCTCCGAGATTTCCTCGGCCTACGATCTGTTGTCCGACAAGGACAAGCGCGGCCAGTTCGACCGTGGCGAGATCGATGCCGAGGGTAAGCCCCGGTTCCGCGGCTTCGAGGGGTTTGGTGGAGGTGCGGGTGGCGGCCCCGGTTTTGGCACCGGACGCTCCTACAAGACCTTCACTTGGCCTCCGGGTGGCGACGGCCACACCGCGGGCGGTGCAGGCGGCTTTTCCGCGGAAGACATTTTCGATCTGTTCGGCGGCCTGGGCGGCCGCGGCCAGACGCGCGGACGCTCAAGCCAGGCGCCGGCTGGCGAGGATGTCTCGGCCGAGGTCACCGTTCCGTTCGTGGAATGGGCGATCGGGGGCAAGGTGCGCATCGGTCTCAACGGCCGCGACATCGATGTTTCCATCCCCGCAGGCATTGAGGACGGCAAGGTCATCCGCCTGAAGGGGCAGGGCGGCCAGTCGCCGCTTGGCGGCACGCCGGGCGATGTGCTGATCACGGTGCATGTCGCGGCCCATCCGCAATTTCGCGTCGAGGGCAAGAACTTGCGCGTCGAGGTTCCGATAACGCTTTATGAGGCGGTGCTCGGCGGCAAGGTCCGCGTGCCGACTCTCGACGGCACGGTCGAGCTCTCCATCCCGCCGCGCACGACCGGCAAGGGTGCGCTGCGCCTCAAGGGCAAGGGTGTGCAGGTGAAAGGCGCGCCGGGCGACCTGCTCGTCTCGCCGCGCATCGTGCTGCCTGATGGTCCTGATGCCGAATTGGAACAGCTGGCACGCCGCATGAAGGACGGCGCGCCTTACGACCCGCGCAAAGGTTGATGCGGTCTTCGCCCCATGCGATAGCACCCCCTCTCCACAAGGCGGGTGTTGCATGGGTGATGTGAAAGGGCTGATGGCCGGCAAGAAGGGGCTCGTCCTCGGCCTCGCCAATAACCGTTCGATTGCATGGGGCATTGCCAAGGCCGCCGCGGCGCATGGTGCCGAGATCGCGCTCACCTGGCAGGGCGATGCGCTGAAGAAGCGCGTCGAGCCGCTGGCCGCCGAGATCGGCGGGCTGCTCGCAGGCGAATGCGATGTCACGAACTCCGCTTCGCTCGATGCCGTGTTCAAGAAGATCGGCGAGGAGTGGGGCAGGCTCGATTTCGTCGTCCACGCGGTGGCGTTCTCCGACAAGGATGAACTCGACGGCCGTTATGTCGACACCACGTCCGCCAACTTCGACAAGACGCTCAACATCTCCTGCTATTCGTTCACCGCAGTCGCGCAGCGCGCGGAGAAGCTAATGACGGATGGCGGTTCGCTTCTGACGCTGACCTATTACGGCGCCGAGAAGTGGATGCCGCACTACAACGTCATGGGCGTCGCCAAGGCGGCGCTCGAGGCGAGCGTGCGCTATCTCGCCGCCGATCTCGGCGAGAAGAAGATCCGCGTCAACGCGCTGTCGGCGGGGCCGATCAAGACGCTCGCCGCGTCGGGCATCGGCGATTTCCGCTACATATTGAAGTGGAACGAGCTGAACTCGCCGCTGCGCCGGACGGTGTCGATCGATGAAGTGGGCGATGCCGCGCTTTATTTCCTGTCCGACCTGTCGCGCGGCGTCACCGGTGAAATCCATCATGTCGATGCCGGTTATCATATCGTGGGAATGAAGCATCCCGACGCGCCGGACATCTCAGTCGTCAAGGACAGCTGACCGGAATTGGCCCTCGCATTTCCTCTGTGCATCGTCCGCCACGGCGAGACCGACTGGAACGTTGAAGGCCGCCTTCAGGGCCAGAAGGATATTCCGCTGAACGGGCGCGGCCGCGATCAGGCGGCCGCCGTCGGGCACATTCTCAAACGCGACTATCCGGACGTTCTCGGCTTCGATTTCGTGTCGAGTCCGCTGTCGCGTGCGCGCGAAACCATGGAGTTGATGCGCGGCGCGATGAACCTCGATCCCGCCGGGTACCGACAGGACGATGGGTTGAAGGAACTGACCTTCGGTGCGTGGGAAGGATACACCTGGTCCGAAATGCGCCAGCGCGATGGGGCGGCCTGCGCCGCGCGCGAGTGTAATAAATGGGGTTTCTGCCCGCCGGGCGGCGAAAGCTACGACATGCTGTCGGATCGCATCGCCGGTTGGCTCGCCGGTCTGAAAGGCCCGACGCTTGCGGTCACGCATGGCGGCGTCGCGCGGGTGCTGTTCGGCATTGTCTGCGGCATGCCGCCAGCGGACCTGCCGATGGTGGACATCGTGCAGGGCAGGGCGATTGTGTTCGAGGGCGGCAAGGCGCGCTGGGTGTAATTACGCGTGCCGCGGCGAAGGCGCTGCGAATGGTCCGCTCGCCGGAACTTGCCGCCATCTTCCCCTTGCGCACCTGCTTGAGGGCTGTAGTCAGCCTGTCACGCAAATCGGCCAGTTCGGCTTCGTCGTTGTCTGCAGGAGCGGGTTCGAGCTTCTGCGCCGGCTCCTCCGGGGCCTGCGGTACGAGCAGGTCGAAGAAGTCGCCTTGCCCCTCGGCGGGCGCCCCGTTCCGGGTGGTCACTTCATCATCTCCTTGATCGGCGAACGCCGCTTAACGGCTCAGCACCGCAACCATCTCGACATGCGGCGAGTGGCGGAACTGATCGACCGGCAACACCGTGCCGAGCTTGTAGCCGCCGTCGATCAGAATCTTCACATCGCGGGCGAAGGTCTCGGCGCTGCAGGACACCGCGACAATGCGCTTCACCTTCGTATTCGCCATCTCCCGTGCCTGCGCTTCGGCGCCAGCGCGCGGCGGATCGAAGACGATCGCATCGAAGCTCTCGAGTTCGGCTGCGGTGAGCGGCCGGATGAAGAGATCGCGTCCTTCATGGGCGATGCGCTTCAGCCTCGGCGTCTTGCGCCAGGCGCGGTCGAGCGCGGCGACGG
>LNFM01005394.1_pt1 | contig 34977 bp, 26 predicted proteins | sample 596031 | NCBI WGS metagenome assembly LNFM01 (sample SAMN04254537, study PRJNA301005) | activated carbon metagenome | isolation source: dual media filters at the Ann Arbor, Michigan drinking water treatment plant | place: USA: Ann Arbor
CTCGCGCCGGCGCTCGCGCGCCAGCTGGTGCGGCAGGTCGACCTGCTGATCCTGCGCGACCACGCCACGGCGCGCGCGCTGGCGGCGACCGGGGCGACGGCGCCCTTCCGCGTGGGGGCCGACCCGGCCTGGTCCGGCTTCGCCGGGGGCGCGGTCGCCGAGCCGGTACCCGATGACGCGGTGATCGCCGTCGTCTCCGCGGCGTCGTTCGGCGCGGGTGCCGCCGCGCCGCTGGCCGCGGCCTTCGACTCGGTGATGGCGAGCGGCCTGGAGGTGCGGCTGATGCCCTGGCGCACCGGGCCGGCCGGCGCCGCCGACCGCGACCTCTGCCGGCGGATCGCCGAGCGGCTCGGGTGGCGCGCGGTGATGGTGCCCGCCGAGCACGGGCTCGAGGGTGTGCGCGACGCGATCGCCGGTGCGCGCGCCGCGGTGGCGATGCCGTATCACGCGGCGATCGCCGCCGCCGCAGCCAGGGTGCCCTGCGTCACCTTCGGCGGGCGGTCGTCCATGCCGGCTCTGGGCCACCCCCTGGCGTGGCGGTCCGTCCCGGTCGGCACCGACCCCGCGCGCATCGCATCCGCGATCGTGCGGCAGGCCGCGACGCCGCCACCGACCCAGGCCGCCGTGGCGGGACGGGCGGCGGCGGCGGCCGAGGGCTTCCGGCTGCTGCGACTGCTGCTGAACGGCGGGAGGTCGGATGAGGCCGACCGCGCGTCCGACCTCGAGCTCGCGCCGGTGGCATGGGCTCGGTAGCCGCCGCCGCCGTCGGGCGGCTGGTCGGGTTCCTACCGCGTTCCGCACGCGCCCAGGCCGGCGACCAGCTGATGGTCGCGAGTGGCCAGATGGCGGCCGGCATCGGGAATCTCGCCTTCCTCGTCATCGCGGCGCGCATCCTGGCGCCGTCCGAGTTCGCGCTGCTGGCCTCCTTCCTGGCGCTGTTCCTCCTGGTGCAGCTCTTCGCCGAGAGCATCAGCTCGGGAAGCGCCCTCGTGCCCGAGCTCGCGGTCGCGGCCCGGGTGCGCGTCGGGCTCGGCGGCCTGGCGCTCGGGGCGGTCGTCGCCGTGGCGGCCCTGCCGCTGTCCTCGGCCCTCGGGCTGCCTGTGGAGCTCGTGCTGATCTTCGCCGCGGTCTGCCCGGTCGCGGCCCTGCTGGCGCTCGCCCGCGGCGGGCTCTACGGGCGCCGGCGCCACCGCAGCCTCGTGGTGAGCCTCGTCAGCGAGCCCGCCGTGCGCCTCAGCTTCGGCGTCGCGCTCGCCGTCCAGGAGGGGCCGGTGGGCGCCGCCGTGGGGATCCTGATGGGGGCTCTGGTGGCCCTCGCCGTCTCGCGGCCCTTCGACGTCGTGCCCCGGAGCGCCGCGGGCGCCGCGCCGACGCGCTGGCCGGGATCGATGCTCGCCTCCTTCGTCCTGCTCGCCGCGGTGCAGACCCAGGCGGTGGCGGTGGCCAACGGCCTCCTCGACGCGGAGGAGGCCGCGCGCTTCGCCGCCGCCGCCACCCTCGGGGGCATCGCCGCCTACGCCACCGCGACGATTCCGCTCGTGCTCCTGCCCAGCGCGGCGAGGGGCGACCGCGCGGCGACCCCGATCGCCGTCGGGGCGGCGATCGGCATCGGCGCGACGGCGGTTCTCGTGACGCTCGCGGCTCCCGGCCTCCTGATCGACGTGGTGCTGGGTGAGCGCTACGCGTCCGCGGCGCCCCTCGCCGCCCCCTACATGATGGCCATGGCCCTGCTGGGGGTGGTGCGCGTGCTGGTCGCCCACCTGTCGGCCACGGGCGGAGGCGCGACCGTGCTGCGGCTCGTGGGCCTCGCGGTCGTCGTGCAGCTGTCGCTGCTCGCGTGGCTCGGCGACACGGCCTCCGGCTTCGTCGCCGCGACGCTCGTGTCGGTCGCCCTCCTGACCGTGACGCTCGGCGCCCAGGCCCTCGCCCCGCCCCGCCTGCCGGACGCGGCCGCTCTGCGGGCGATGCTGCGGACCACCGCGGCCGTCGTCGCGGGCATCACGCTGGTCGGCGTCGCCGTGCGGCTCTTCATCGTCCGCGGCCTCTGGGTGGATGAGGCGATCTCGGTCGCCCAGGCGAACATGGGCCTCGGGGCGATGCTCGATGAGATCCGGGCGACCGACGTCCATCCGCCCCTGCACCACGTCGTGCTCTGGGGCACCGTCCGCGTCATCGGGGACGGCGAGCTCGCCGTGAGGATCCCGTCGCTGATCGCCGGCGCCCTGCTCGTGCCGATGCTCTTCGTGCTCGGGCGGGAGCTCTACGGCCGGCGGACGGCCCTCATCGCAGCGGGCCTCGGAGCGGTCTCGCCGCTGCTGGTCTGGTACTCGCAGGAGGCCCGGATGTACGGGATCCTCACGCTCCTGTCGCTGGTCAACGTCTGGGCGCTGGTGCGCGCGTTGCGCACGGGCGACACGCGCTACTGGGCGCTCCTGGGCGTCTCGTGCGCCCTCACGGCGTGGACCCACTACCTGGCGCTGATCCAGATCGCCGTCCTCGCCCTGGTGGCGGTCGCCGGCCTGGCCGCCGGCCGCCGCGATCGCACGCGCACGGCCCGCCAGGCGCGTGGGATGGCGATCGCCGCCGTCATCGTGGTGGCGGCCCTCGTGCCGCTCGCGCCGTACGCCGCCGACCAGTTCCGCGCCAACGAGATCGCGGTCGAGGAGGGTGCCGCCCAGCTGCGCGCCGCGCCGGCGCAGGCCGGCGCGGGCGTGTCCGACTCCGAGACCGCGCCGTCGATCTACAGCCTGATCACCAACTTCGCCTGGGCGCTCTGGGGTTACCACTCCGACGCGGTGATGCTCGGCGTGGGGGCGCTGTGGCCGCTCGCCATCCTGTTCGTGCTCGCGATGCTGGGGCGGGGAGGCCTGCGCGACAGCGCGGTGCCCGTCGTCGTCGTCGCCGGCACGGCGGGGCTGCTGTTCCTGGTGGGCCTGATCCAGCCCAGCCTCTTCGAGATCCGCTACATGATCGGCGTGGTGCCGCTGCTGGTGCTGCTGGCCGCGCGCGCCGTCGATCGGCTCGGCGACGGCCGCCGGGTGGTCACGGCCTCGGCGGCCGCGGTGCTCGCCGTGACGATGCTCGTGGGCCTCGGCGACCAGCAGCTGAACCGCGACAACCCCCGCATCTTCGACTTCGCCGGACCCCTCCGGGAGGTGTCCCGCACGGCGGTGCCCGGCGACGTGCTCGTCTACCAGCCCGCCTGGATGGAGGACGTGGTGGCCTACTACGCGCCACGCGTGCCCGCGGAGCCCCTGCGATCGGCGGACCTGCCCGCGGCGGACGGCCGCGGCGCGGTCTTCCTCGTCTTCGCCGACATCGGCCCGCGTGCCCAGCGGCTCGACACGGCGGCGCGCGTTCAGGAGGCCCGCGAGGACCTCGTCCGGGAGCGCAGCCTGGTGCGCACCGGTGGCGGCGCGCAGGTCCACACATGGGAGTACCGATGAGGATCCCCGTCCCGCCCGGCTCCGCCTCCGACGCGCGCCACGCGCCCGTGACGTGGCGTCCGGCCGACGAGGCCGCCCGCACGGCGCGCCGCGCCCGGCTGCTGTTGCTGCTGAACGTGCCCCTGGCGGTCTGGTACTTCGGCTGGCTGCTGCAGCCGGGCCGCATCGGCAACGGGTTCCTCTACGCGATCCTGATCACGGCCGAGGTCTTCAACCTGGCCCAGGCCGTCGGCTTCTGGTGGACCTGCGCGAGCGCCCGGGCTCCCGCGCACCGGCCGGCGCCGCGCGAGCCCGTGGACGTGGACGTGTTCATCCCCGTCTACAACGAGCCGATCGAGGTGGTGGAGGCGACCGTCGTCGCGGCGACCGGGATCACCGGCGCCCGCGCGATCGTGACGCTCCTCGACGACGGCCACCGCGCCGAGATGCGGACGCTCGCGGCCCAGCACGGCGTCCGCTACCTGCGGCGCCGCGAGCGGACCGGCGCCAAGGCCGGGAACATCAACCACGCCCTCGGGCGGACGTCGGCCCCGTTCGTCGCGATCTTCGACTGCGACCACGTGCCCGACCCGGCGTTCCTCGAGCGCACCCTCGGCCACCTCGACGACCCCGAGGTGGCGTTCGTGCAGACCCCGCAGTACTACGCCAACGCCGGGCGCGGCGGGGTGGCGGCCGCCTCCTGGTCCCAGCAGGCCCTCTTCTTCGGGGCGATCGCGATGGGCAAGCACGGCGCCGGCGGCATCTTCTGCTGCGGCACCAACGTCGTCTTCCGGCGCAGCGCCCTCGAGGAGTCGGGCGGCTTCCCCGAGGACACCGTCACCGAGGACTTCGAGCTGTCGATCGACCTCCATTCCCGGGGCTGGCGCAGCGTCTACGTCCCCGAGGTGCTCGCGCGCGGTCTCGGGCCCGAGGACATGGCCTCGTACGTCAGCCAGCAGCAGCGCTGGGCGCGGGGATGCCTGTCGGGGATCGGCGCGGCCCTCCGGGCCCGGCTGCCGGTGCGCCTGCGCGCGCAGTACCTGCTGTCGTCGCTCTACTTCCTCACAGGTTGGTCGATCGCCGTCTACATGGCGCTGCCGGTGGTGCGGATGCTGACCGGCGCCCAGCCGCTCGGCGGCGTCTCGGCCGACCAGTTCCTGCTGCACTTCGCCCCCTACTTCGGGGCGGCCCTGCTCACGGTGGCCCTCGCGGGCGGCGGCGTCTACACCTTCGCCGCCTTCGCGCTCGCGGCGGCCAGCTTCTGGATCCACATCCAGGCGTCGATCCGGGCACTGCTCCGCCGGCCGGCCCGGTTCGTGGTGACGCCGAAGCAGGGCAGCCATCGCCCGCAGCCGCGCATCGTGGCGCCGGCGCTCGCGGTGATGGCCGTGCTGGCGGGCACGGCCATCGTGCGCGTCGCCTTCGACCAGCAGCCGGGCATGCTCAACAACGCCGCCTTCGCGGCGCTCCATGTCACCGTGCTGCTGGTCGGGGTATGGGCCGCCCTGCGCCCCGCGCGGACCGGACGTGCGCCGGCCCCGTCCCTCACGACCGCGGCGGCCGAGGCATGACCCGCGCCCGCGCCCGCGCGCTCGCCGTGCTCCTGCTGCTGCTCCTGCCCGTGGCCGTCGGCGCGATGCTCGTCTCGCTGCCCGGCGCGGCGGGCAGCGATGGTCCCGCCGACGCCGCCGGCGTGCGCTTCCTCGACGCCTACCTCGCCGAGGACGGCCGCGTCGTGCGCCACGACCAGGGCGGCGACACCGTCAGCGAGGGGCAGGCCTACGCGATGCTGATCGCCGTCGCGATCGGCGACCGCGAGCGCTTCGACCTGGCCTGGGGCTGGGCCCGGCAGAACATCCAGCGGCCGGACGGCCTGTTCGCATGGCACTGGGCGGACGGGGCGGTCCGGGACCCCGAGCCCGCATCGGACGCGGACCTCGACATCGCCCGCGCGCTCGTGCTCGCGGCCGCCCGCTTCGGTGCACCGGCCCTCCGCGCCGAGGGAGCCCGCATCGCCGGCGCGATCCTGCGCGAGGAGACCGTCGCCTCGCCGGGCGGTCCCGTGCTGGTGGCCGGCCCGTGGGCGCGCGGCGACGCCCTGCGCATCAACCCGAGCTACTTCTCGCCGCGGGCCTACGGCGATCTGGCCCCGGCCTCGCGCGAGGTGCGGTGGGACGGCGTCGCCGCGACATCGGCCACCATCGTGGACGCGCTGACGGCCGGCGGCCGCGGCCTGGCTCCCAACTGGGCGTCGCTCGCAGCGGACGGCACCCCGGTTCCGGAGCCCGGCCCCGGCGAGGAACCGAGCTGGGGGCTCGACGCGGCGCGGGTGACGATCCGCTACGCCGAGTCGTGCAGCGAGGCCGATCGGGCCCTCGCGGCCCGCGCCTGGCCCTTCCTGCGCGAGGTGACGCGCGCCGGCGACGTCGCGCTCGACTACACCCTCGGCGGCGAGCCCACCACGTCCGACGTCAACCCCCTGGGCCTCGTGGCCGCCGCCGCGGCGGCCGCCGCGGCGGGCGAGACCGGCGAGCGGGACGCACTGCTCGCACGCGCCGAGGCCCTCGGCGACCGTCACCCGACCTACTACGGCGCCGCCTGGATCGCCCTCGGCCGCCTGATGCTCACCACCGACCGATTCGGCCCCTGCACGGCCCCACGGCCGCCGGGCGCCGCCGACCTGAACGCGCCGTGACCCCCTCAGGAGGACTCCCGATGACCGCCACCGGCCATCCCGCCCGCACCCGCCGCCCGGCCGGGATGGGCCGCGTCGCGGCCGTCGCCCTGGCGATCGCGATGGCGTTGCTGCTCGGCGCCGTCACCAGCGCGCGGGCCGCCACCCAGTTGCCCCCAGGCTTCCAGGAGACGACGGTCATCGAGGGGCTGAACTTCCCCACCGTCACCCGGTTCGCACCCGACGGCCGGGTCTTCGTGGCCGAGAAGTCGGGCCTCATCAAGGTCTACGACGGCATCGGCGACGCCACCCCCACGGTGTTCGCCGATCTGAGGTCGAAGGTGCACGACTTCTGGGACCGCGGCATGCTCGGCCTCGCGCTCGACCCGCAGTTCTCCTCGTCGCGCCCGTACGTCTACGTCCTCTACACCTACGACGCGCCGATCGGGGGCACCGCGCCCACCTGGGGCGACGGGTGCACGAACCCCCCCGGGGCCACGGAGGAGGGCTGCGTGGTCAGTGGGCGCCTGTCGAAGCTGACGGCCGCGGGCGATGTGATGACCGGCGCCGAGGACGTGCTCATCAACGACTGGTGCGCCCAGTACCCCAGCCACACCGTCGGCGGCCTCGCCTTCGGGCCCGACGGCGCGCTCTACGCCAGCGGCGGCGACGGCGCGAGCTTCCTCTTCGTCGACTACGGCCAGGAGGGCACCCCGGCCAACCCGTGCGGCGACCCGCCCTCGGGCGTGGGCGGCACGCAGACCCCGCCGGACGCCGAGGGCGGCGCCCTGCGCTCGCAGGACCTGCGCACGCCGGGCGACCCCGTGACCCTCGACGGTACCGTCATCCGCATCAACCCGGACACCGGCGCCGCGATGCCGGGCAACCCGCTGGCCGGCGCCGCCGACCCGAACGCCCGCCGCATCGTGGCCTACGGCCTCCGCAACCCCTTCCGCATCGCCTTCCGGCCGGGCACCGACGAGCTCTGGGCCGGCGATGTCGGCTGGACCGGGCGTGAGGAGATCAACCGCATCGCGGGTCCGACGGCGTCCGTGAAGAACTTCGGCTGGCCCTGTTACGAGGGCGGTGAGCGCCAGTCGGGCTACGACCCCGCCGACCTCGCGATCTGCGAGGACCTCTACGCCGACACCGGCGCGGCCACCGGGCCCTTCTTCGAGTACCTGCACCGGGAGACGATCACCCCGGGCGAGAACTGCTCCACGGGGAGCTCCTCGGTGACCGGCCTGGCCTTCTCCACCAACGCCTCATGGCCCGCGGCCTACGGCGGCGCCCTCTTCTTCGCCGACTACTCGCGCAACTGCATCTGGGCGATCAGCGCCGGAGCCGGCGGGGTGCCGGACCCCTCCAGCGTCCTCGCCTTCGCGCAGGGCGCCCGCCAGCCCATCGACCTGACCATGGGCCCTGACGGGGCGCTCTACTACACCGACTTCGCCGGCACCGTGCGGCGCATCTCCTACAGCGGGTCCAACCAGGCGCCCACGGCCGTCGCCGTGGCGCTCGGGACGCTCTCGGGCGGGCTCCCCCTGCAGGCGGCGTTCGACGCCTCCGAGTCGACCGACCCCGACCCCGGAGACGTCCTCTCCTACGCCTGGGACCTCGACGGCGACGGCGCCTTCGACGACTCCACCGAGGAGACTCCCCTCTACACCTACACCTCGCCCGGCACCTATCAGGTGCGCCTGCGGGTGACCGACTCGGGCGGGCTGCAGTCGACCAGCGCCCCCCTGACCGTGAACGCCGGCAACGCGCCGCCGGTCGCGACGATCGACCCGCCCTCTGCGACCTCGGCGGCCTGGGCGGTGGGCGACACGATCACCTTCTCCGGCTCGGCCACGGACCCCGAGAGCGGCGACCTGCCTGCCTCGCAGCTGTCGTGGCAGGTCGACCTCCACCACTGCGGCACCACCGACCCCGGCTCGTGCCACGTCCACCCGCTGCAGACCTTCGACGACGTCGCCTCAGGCGACTTCCCCGCGCCCGACCACGAGTACCCCTCGTGGATCGTGCTCACCCTGACGGCGACCGACGGCAACGGCGCGTCCGACACGGCCACCCTGCGCCTCGACCCCAAGACCGTCGGCCTCACCCTCAACACCGATCCCCAGGGCGGCAGCGTCAGCCTCGGCCCGAACGCCCACACCGCCCCGCACACCGCCGCGGTGATCGCCGGTTCGCGCAATACGGTGAGCACGCCGACGCCGCAGCTGTTCGGCACCACCACCCCCCACGTCTTCCAGTCGTGGTCCGACGGAGGGGCGCGCACCCACGACATCGTCGCTCCCCTCAGCGGATCGGCCAGCCTCACGGCCGTCTTCGCCCCGTCCGCCTCGGTGTGCGCGCCGGGGGAGATGACGGCGGAGTACTTCGACAACCGGGACCTGGAGGGCGCACCGGTGCTCACGCGCTGCGAGGCGGCCATCGACTACGACTGGGGTGACGGCGTCCCGGCGCCCGGGCTGCCGGCGGACGGCTTCTCGGTGCGCTGGAGCGGCACCCCGGCGTTCACCGCGGGCGAGTGGCGGTTCACCACGGTCTCCGACGACGGCATCCGCCTGCTGGTGGACGGCACGCCGGTGATCGACAACTGGACCGACCACGGACCGACCACCGACGTCGGCACCCGCACCCTCACCGCGGGCGCCCACTCGGTGGTGGTCGAGTACTACGAGAGGGGCGGCGGCGCCGAGGCCCGCGCGGTCTGGACCGAGGTGACCACCGGCCCCGAGACCTGCGCCCCCGGCGAGATCCGCGCCGAGTACTTCGCCAACCGGACGCTGGCGGGCACGCCGGCGCTGGTGCGCTGTGAGACGGAGATCGACAACGACTGGGGCGGCGGCGCCCCCGGCCCCGGCATCCCGCCGAACGACTTCTCGGTGCGCTGGACCACCACCCGCAGCTTCGCGGGAGGGGTCTGGACCTTCACGACCCGCTCCGACGACGGGATCCGGGTCCGCGTCGGCGGCGAGTCCGTCATCGACAACTGGACCGACCACGGCCCGACGACCGACGTCGGCACCGCGACGCTCACGCCGGGCACGCACACCGTCGTCGTCGAGTACTACGAGAAGAACTACGGAGCCGAGGCGCGCGCGAGCTGGGAGCTCACCGCGCCCGGATCGGGCTGCGCGGCCGGCGAGTACGCGGCCGAGTACTTCGACAACCGGGAGCTGGAGGGCGCTCCGGTGCTCACCCGGTGCGAGGAGGAGATCGACTACGACTGGGGCGACGGCTCCCCCGCGCCCGGGTTGCCGGCGGACGACTTCTCGGTGCGCTGGACCGCCGCGCCCACCTTCGCCGCGGGCGCCTGGCGCTTCACGACGACCTCGGACGACGGCATCCGCCTGCTGGTGGACGGCACCCCGGTGATCGACAACTGGACCGACCACGGCCCGACCACCGACATCGGCACGCGCACGCTCGCGGCCGGCGTGCACACGGTGGTGGTCGAGTACTACGAGAAGGGCGGCGGTGCCGAGGCGCGCGCGTCGTGGATGCCCGAGCCGACCGGGCCGGAGGCCTGTCCGACGGGCGAGCTCACGGCCGAGTACTTCGCCAACCGGACCCTCTCCGGGACGCCCGCGCTCGTGCGCTGCGAGACGTCGATCGACTACGACTGGGGCACGGGAGCACCGGCGCCCGGCCTGCCGGTGAACAACTTCTCGGTGCGCTGGAGCGGGACCCCGAGCTTCACGGAGGGCTCCTGGACCTTCACGACCCACTCCGACGACGGGATCCGCCTGTGGGTCGACGGCAACCCCGTGATCGACAACTGGACCGACCACGGGCCGACGTTCGACACCGGGTACCGCGCCCTGACGGCCGGTCCCCACGAGGTGGTCGTCGAGTACTACGAGAACAACGGGGGGTCGATGGCCATGGCGTCCTGGACCCCGGGGGGCGGCTGACCCGGGAGGCCCTCCCGCTCCCGCGGCGCGCGGGCGGGAGGGGCCGGGTCGTGACGCTCATGTCGTTCCGGGAGCGAGTCGATAAGCAAATCAATGGCCATCACGCCCATCGACCGCGAGAGCCCCTTCGACGTCTCGGAGCTCTTCTTCTCCATGACCGACCGCAAGGGGATCATCCTCGCGGGCAACGACGTCTTCGTGCGCGTCAGCAAGCATTCCGAGGACTAGCTGATCGGAAGCCCGCACAACATCATCCGCCACCCGGACATGCCCCGGGCGGCGTTCCGCCTCCTGTGGGACCACCTGCTGCGCGGTGAGCCGATCGCCGCACACGTCAAGAACATGGCCGCCGACGGCTCGTACTACTGGGTGATGGCCTGCGTGGTGCCCTGCGGCGACGGATTCCTGTCGGTGCGGCTGAAGCCGACGTCCGAGCTGCTGAGCGCCGCCGTCATCCCGGTCTACGCCGAGGTGCGGGCGATGGAGATCCGGATGGAGCAGGCGGGCACCCCCCGCCGCGAGGTCGCCGAGCGCTCCTGCGAGCGCCTTCTGGAGATGCTGGCCGAGGCCGGGTTCCCCGACTACGGGTCGTTCATCCGGATGGCCCTGCCCCAGGAGATCCGCGCCCGCGAGGAGGCCCTCGGCCGCCGCGAGCGGGACCCGCGCGCCCGTGGCATCGCGGCCGACCTGCGCGTCGCCGGCCGGCGCCTCGACGACGTCTTCGCCGGGCTCGAGGTCCACGCCTCGGCCAACGCGTCGCTCGGCTCCTCGGCCGACTTCATCCACGTGCTGGCCGACGACGTGCGCCTGAACGCGACCAACGGCCTGATCGCCGCCAGCAAGCTCACCGAGGGCGGCGCGACCCTCGGCGCGGTGGCCCGCGAGATGAGCCGCTGCGCGTCGGGGATGGCGACGGCGGCCGACGCCTTCTCGGGAGTCGTGCGCCCGGCGATGGGCCTCCTCCACGATCTCGACTTCCGCATCTCGCTCGCCAAGGCGCAGCTCGACATGGCCATCTTCTTCGCCGACGAGCTCGCGGCATCCGGGCACGGCCCCGAGGTCGCCGCCCGCCGGGCGCACAGCCTCGGGGAGTTGCTCACCTGCCTTCGGCGCGAGGTGGACGGCCTGCTCGACGCCCTCCGCCGTCTCGACGAGAACTTCGCGGCCCTGGCCGCGCGCACCGACGACATCGGGCTCACCCTGACCACGCTCGGGGCCCTGCACGTGGCGGGCCGCATCGAGGTGGCGAGCGTGTCGGGCTCACACGGCTTCACCGTGCTCTTCGATCAGGTGCGCCACCAGCTCGAGCGCGCCGAGCCCCACATGATGTCGCTGGAGGGGGCCGCGAAGCGCATGGGCGCCGCGCGCCACCAGGAGTCGGCCCTGCGGTTCTCGATGTCGCACGTCGCCGTGCCCGAGGCCGCCGCCGCCTGAGCCGGACCGGCCGGATGGAACCGGCCCGCAAGGGCCGGGGCGCCGACCGGCGAAGAGGGATGTCCATGCTCCCGCGGATCCCACGATGGGCGGCCACGGCCGTCGCGGTCGTCCTGGTCGCCCTCGTCGCCGCGACGGCGGGTACGGGCGCGGGCCCCGACACGGCGCGGGCGGCACCGCCGCCCGCCACGGCCGAGGCGGGCGTCCTCGGGCTGGGCGCGCGCGGGCCGACGGTGCGGGCACTGCAGCGCGAGTTGCGCTCGCGCGGCTTCCGCGTGGCCGTGGACGGCGTCTACGGAGCCGGCACGCGCAGCGCCGTCGCGCGCTTCCAGCGGCGGCTCGGACTCCGGATCAACGGCCTGGTCGACCGGCCGCTGCTGTGGTGGCTCGGACTGTCGGTGTGCGACCTGCCCGGGCCGACGACGGCGCGCGGGGCCGCCGACGGGCGCCTCCGCCTCGGGGCCTACGGGCCCCAGGTCTGCACGCTGCAGCGACAGCTCGTGCGCGCCGGCGCGTCGATCGCCGTCGACGGCGGGTACGGACCGCAGACGCGCGCGGCCGTGCGCCGTGCGCAGCGCCGCCACGGCCTGAGGCCGACGGGCGTGGCCGACGCCCGCCTGCGCGCACGGCTGCGCGCGCGCCCGGTGGCCCGTCCGCAGACGGGTGCCCTGCTGTCGGTGGGCGCCGAGGGTCCCCAGGTGCGGCGCCTGCAGCTCGCCCTGCGCCGGGAGGGCTTCGGCCTGTCATCCGACGGCGCGTTCGGCCCGCAGACCCGCCGTGCGCTGGTGCGCTACCAGCGGCGTGAGGGCCTGCCGGCGAGCGGTACGGCCGACGTCGCCCTGCTGCGACGCCTTTCGGCGACGCGCGCGCGTCACCTGGTCGCGTTCCCGGTCCCCGGGCCGCACGCCTTCTCGAACGACTTCGGCGCCCCCCGGCATCAGGGGCGCCACCAGGGCATCGACATCCTGGCCGCCCGCGGCACGCCCGTGGTCGCGGTCGCCGGCGGCGTGATCGACAGCATGAGCCGCGCCGACACCGGCCTGGGGGGCATCCGACTGTGGCTGAGGGACGACGCCGGCACGCGCTTCTACTACGCGCACCTGGCCCGCATCGCCCCCGGGCTGGCGGTGGGCTCGCGTGTCAGGGCCGGCCAGACGCTCGGCGCGGTCGGGCGCACCGGCGACGCGCGCGGGGGCGTCTTCCACCTGCACTTCGAGCTGCACCCGGGCGGAGGCCCGGCGATCAACCCCTACCCGGAGCTGTTCGACCTCGACACGGGCGGGCTCTGAGGCGCGCCGCAGGCCGCCGCCGCGCCCTCGCAGCAGCCCTCCACGATCCGCCCGCACGACGAGCAGACGGCCTTCGCCTTGATCTCCAGCAGCGGTCCGGCGCAGAGGGGGCAGAGGTCCACGCGGGCAGGGTAGCGGCGGGTCCGGATGGGGTGCGATCCGCGGCCTTCTGCCTATGGTGGATACCCAGGGGGGTATTACGGTGGAGTGACCAGCCGGTCCGGGTGCGCCGCCACCGCGACGGCGGTCCGCCGGCCATGAGATCGGGGGGCGCATGGCGCGGGTCGTCATCCTGGGCGCGGGAGTGTCGGGTCACACCGCGGCCCTGCGGCTGCGGCGGATGCTCGGCCGCCGCGGAGGCCACGAGGTGGTCGTCGTCTCGCCCAACGCGAACTGGAACTGGATCCCGTCCAACATCTGGGTCGGCGTGGGGCAGATGCCGCGCGAGAAGGTGGTGTTCCCCCTCGCCCCGGTCTACGAGAGGACGGGCGTCGAGTTCCATCAGGCGCGGGCCGTCGCCCTGCGGCCGGAGGGCGATGAGGAGAGCCCGCAGGGCGCGGTCGACGTCGAGTACACCGACCCGGCGCGGGCCGGCGAGGTCGAGCGCCTGCGCTTCGACTTCCTGGTCAACGCCACCGGGCCGAAGCTCAACTTCGCCGCCACGCCGGGCCTCGGCCCGGAGGGCAACAGCCTGTCGGTCTGCACCGCCGACCACGCCGTCGAGGCCGCCGAGGCCCTCCGCGCCACGATCCAGCGCCTGAAGGACGGGCGACCGCAGACCCTGGTGATCGGCGTCGGCCACGGCATGTGCACCTGCGAGGGCGCGGCCTTCGAGTACGCGTTCAACGTGGAGCACCAGATCCGCGAGGCCGGCGTGCGCGACCTGGCCGAGGTCATCTACCTGACCAACGAACGCGAGCTCGGCGACTTCGGCGTCGGGGGCATGACCTTCGAACAGCAGGGCTTCGTCACCACGAGCGCCCTCTGGACGGCGTCGATCTTCCGCGAGCGCGGCGTCAACGCCATCCTCGGCGCACACGTCCAGCGCGTCGAGGACGGCGTGATCCACTACGAGCAGCTCGACGGCTCGGTGCACGAGCAGGCGTTCGACTTCGCGATGCTGCTACCGCCGTTCCGCGGCCAGGAGCTCCGCGCGTACGACCGCGCCGGCGAGGACGTGACCGAGACGGTCTTCGCGCCGAACGGGTTCATGAGGGTCGACGCCGACTACACGCAGAAGCCCTACGAGGAGTGGCGCGCCGAGGACTGGCCCACCACCTACGAGAGCCCGGCCTACCCGAATCTCTTCGCGGTCGGCATCGCGTTCGCGCCGCCGCACGCCATCTCGCGCCCCGGCGCCAGCCCGAGCGGCACGGTCATCGCGCCGGCCCCGCCGCGCACCGGGATGCCCTCGGGGATCATGGGCCGCACGGTCGCGGCCACGATCGCCGACCGCATCCGGACCGGCACGACCGCGGCGCACACGGCCTCCATGGCGCGCATGGGGGCGGGGTGCATCGCCTCGGCCGGCACCGGGATGCTCTCGGGCAGCGCCGCGGGCATGACCATGTACCCGGTGGTCCCCGACCACGCGCGCTTCCCCGAGTCGGGCCGCGACCTGCGCCACACCAAGGGCGAGCTCGGCCTCGCGGGGCACTGGACCAAGGTGCTGCTGCACCACCTGTTCATCTACAAGGCGAAGGCCCGGCCGATGTGGTGGCTGATCCCCGAATGAGCGCAGCCCCTCCCGACCACGACCCGAAGGGCAGGACGATGCTCGAGCAGGACCCCTCCATCCGTCACGCCCCGCTGCCGACCCGGAAGACCCTGCGGCGGCGCCGGAATCCGCTGATCCAGCTCTACCGCTTCGCCCTCCTCAACAGCCGGATGGCGTACATCGCGCTGCGGGGCCACAAGTAGCGGCGCCCCCGCGCGGCGGGCCCCGGTGGTGCGGATGGCGTGAGCGGGGCGCCCCGGACGCCTATGATCGCCCGCGGTATGAGCACCGACGTCCGACGCACCAAGATCCTCGCGACCATCGGCCCCGCATCGGACGGGGAGAAGACCCTGCGGGGGATGATCGAGGCCGGCATGGACGCCGTGCGGCTGAACCTCTCCCACGGCACCGTGGAGGAGGCGCTCGAGCTGCACCGCCGCGTGCGGGCGCTCTCGAAGGACATGGGGCGCCCCGTGGGCACCCTCGTCGACCTGCCGGGGCCGAAGGTCCGCGCGGCCAGCTTCGGCCGCGAGGGCGTCGAGCTGCCCGACGGCCACCGTGTCCGGCTGGTCCCCGACGCCGGCCGCTCCACCGCCGAGGTGATCGGCGTCGAGTACGAGAGCCTCCTGGACGGCATCGAGATCGGCGACCGGATCAGCTTCGGCGACGGCGCGATCGACGTCGAGGTGGTGGACACCGGGGGCGACGGCCTCGACGCGGTGGTGCTGCACGGCGGCCGCCTCACGGGCAAGCCCGGGGTGCACATCCCGTCCGAGCGCATGCGCGTCGCGACGCCGACGCCCGAGGACCTTCGGATCCTCGACGCCTTCGTCGGGGTGGGCGTCGACATGGTCGCGATCTCGTTCGTGCGCTCGGCCCACGACGTCCGCCGGCTCGGCACCGAGCCGCACCCGCGCGGGCCGCTCGTGGTGGCCAAGATCGAGACCCGCAGCGCGGTCGACAACCTCGCGGGGATCCTCGACGCGGCGGGCGCCGTGATGATCGCGCGCGGCGACCTCGGCATCGAGTGCCCCATCGAGGAGCTGCCGCACCTCCAGAAGCACATCATCCGCGAGTGCATCGCCCACGGGCGTCCTGCCATCACGGCCACCCAGATGCTCGAGTCGATGGTCCGCGCCGCCACCCCCACGCGCGCCGAGGCCTCCGACGTGGCCAACGCGGTCTTCGACGGGTCCTCGGCGGTGATGCTCTCGGGCGAGACCGCCACCGGCAGCGACCCCGTGAACGTCATCGCCACCATGGCCCGCCTCTGCGCCCGCGCCGATGCGAACTTCGACACCGAGAACTGGACGCGGATGGTCACCCGTCTGCGCGTGGAGGAGCCGCGCAACGGCGACGCCCACAACGCGCGGGTCACCGACATCATGACCGACGCGGCGTGGCGCGCGGCTCGGGAGCTCGGCGCCAAGGCGATCCTCTGCCTCACCCGCACCGGCTTCAACGTGCGCGCCATCGCGCGCTACCGGCCGCGGATGCCGATCCTCGGTTTCGCCCCCGACGAGCGCGTGCGCCAGCAGCTGTCGATCAGCTGGGGTGCGACGCCGATCACACTCTCGGGCTTCGCCGACAACGAGGAGATGGTGCGCGAGGCGGTCCAGACGGCCCGCGACCTCGGCCACGTCCGCACCGGTGACATCGTCGTGGTGCTCGCCGGCATCGACGGGCGCTCACGCACCACCGACGTGCTCCGGGTGATCACGGTGACCTGATGGAGCCGCCCCGCCCCACGGCTCCCCCGCCCGGCGGAGGCTGAGGGCGGTGGGCTGGGACCTCGTCCTGGTGGCGGCGGTGCTGATCGCCTATGCGAGCGTGTCCGGGCGGCTGCGGCGCTCGCCAGTGACTCCGGCGATCGTGTTCGCCGGGGCGGGGTACGTCCTGGGGGGCGACGTCCTCGACCTCGTCGACTCCGGGCTCGACTCGGGCGGCATCCGGGTGCTGGCCGAGGCGACGCTCGCGCTGGTCCTGTTCGCCGACGCGGCCTCGCTCGACGTCGGCGCCCTGCGCCGCGAGGCGGTGATGCCGTTGAGGCTGCTCGCGATCGGGCTGCCGCTGACGATCGTCCTCGGCACGCTCGTGGCCGTCGTGCTGCTGCCGGGTCTCGGAGTGTTCGAGGCGGTCGTGCTCGCGGTCGTGCTGGCGCCGACCGACGCCGCCCTCGGCCAGATCGTCGTCTCCGACGAGCGCCTGCCGTCGCGTCTGCGGCAGGGTCTCAACGTGGAGAGCGGGCTGAACGACGGGATCTGCGTCCCCCTCCTCTTCGCGGCCATCGCCTTCGCGGAGGTCGACGAGTCCTCGGCGTCTGCGACCGGCGTCCTCGGGGATCTGGTCGCGCAGGTCGGGATCGGCGCCGGCGTCGGCGTGGCGGTCGGGATCGTCGTCGCGGTGACCGCGGCGGCGTCGCGCCGCCGCGGGTGGCTCGACGGCCACTGGGCCCAGCTCATCCCGCTCGCCACGGTGGTGATCGCCTATGTGGCCACGGACGAGCTCGGCGGCAGCGGCTTCATCGGCGCGTTCAGCGCCGGAGTCGCGTATCGATTCGCCCTCGGCGCGTCGGTCGCCCACCGCAGCACGCTGCTCACCGACGAGATCGGGGGCCTCCTCAGCGCGGTCACCTTCTTCGTGTTCGGAGCGAGCCTGATCGGCCAGGGGGTGGTCGATCTCGACCTGGCGACCGTCGCCTACGCGCTCCTCAGCCTCACCGTGGTGAGGATGCTGCCCGTCGCGCTCTCGCTGATCGGATCGCGATCGGCTCCGCAGACCGTGGCCTTCGCCGGCTGGTTCGGCCCGCGCGGCCTGGCGTCGATCGTCTTCCTGCTGGTCATCGTCGAGGAGGCGGCTCTCCCGGGCACGCCGATCATCATCGAGGTCGGGACCGTGACGGTGCTGCTGAGCGTGCTCGCGCACGGCCTCAGCGCGACCCCGCTCACCGATCGATACGTCGGGTGGCTGGCCGGCCGCCGGGAGCGCCTGAGGATGGAGAGCGAGGAGGCGGCCCCCGGCCCGGGGATGATGCGCCGCAGCCCGTGGCGCCGCTCGGCATCGTCCGGCGACTCCTCGCCGTGGTGACGGGGGCGGCCGGGACCTCGGGTCGTGACGGTCAGCCGGGTCGCGCCCGGCGGTCGTCCTGCAGCACCGCGTTCAGGGCCGTCGAGACCACGAGCGCGCGCGAGATCACGAACAGGCTGAGCATGATGCCGGCGGCCACGCCGAGGACGCCGTAGGTCGCTTCCTTGTGCACGACCCACGGGTAGAGGATCAGCGCGTTGAACAGGTGGATCGCCCCGGTCATGACGTAGAAGAGCGCAGCGCCGGGGAGGTGGGCGGTCCAGCCGTCCGCGCCGTCGGGGAGCAGGAGCACGAACATCAGGACGAAGAGGACCGGCGCCGACATCAGGGAGACGATCGCCAGCAGCCAGCCGAGCGGGAGCCCGCCCGCGGCCTCGGCGATGCGTCCCGTGAGGGCGCCGACCCCGAGAAGCCCGACCAGGAGCCCGAGCAGCGTGAGCGTCGCCGGCACCGGGTGGCGGAGCGAGCGCACCGGAACGCCCCAGCTGAAGGCGGAGACGGCTCGCAGGGCGCGCAGAAGCACGTAGGTCTCGTAGAGGAGCACCACCGAGGTGCTCACGAGCAGCGCAGCCAGCCCGAGGGGGGTCAGGCCGGCGGCGGCGTCCCCGACCGACTCGGCCACGTAGCTGGGCAGGCCGGCGTTCTCCACGTAGTCGGCTGGGTCGCCGCCGGCCGCGTCCGCGAGGGGCCGGAGGCCTCCGACGAGGAGCAGCGCCAGCGGGAGCATCCAGATGAAGAGGCGGTAGGCGAGCGCCGAGGCCATCACGCTGCCGGCGATCGACTGGTCGCGCCGGAAGAGGCGCCATCCGACCTCGGACGCCGGAGCGACCGGGCCCCACGTCGTCAGCCGCTCCGCGAGCCGGAGGGCGTTCGCCTGTATCCGCCCGAGCCGCCCCTCGGCGACGGGCCTGCCACCCAGGTCGCCGAGCAGCGCCGCCAGGCTCTCCGGCGGCGGTCCGGCGTCCCGGTCGTCGATGTCAGTAGGGCGACGCGTGGCGGATCGTCGCGGCCTGCTCGGCGGCGATCTCGGCGCGGCGCGTGCGGGTGATCTCCTGGACGAGGATCTGGATCGTCGCCGTCACGGGCACGGCGATCAGCGCGCCCAGCACTCCGAGCAGGGCACCGAAGATCGTCACGCCGGAGATCACGAAGAAGCCGGAGATGTTCGTCGCGCGCCCCTGGACGGTCGGCGCGACGATGCTGTTCTCGACCTGCTGGTAGATCAGCACGACCGCCAGCATGATCAGCGCGGCGGTGAGGCCCTCCTCGGCGAGGAGGGTGAGCGACAGCACGAACCCGGCGATCGTGGCGCCGATGTTCGGGATCGTGTCGAGGACGCCGGCGATGACGGCGAGCGCCAGCGCGAAGCTCGAGCCGAGCAGGAACGCGGTGAGGCCCTGCACCGTCCCGGCGATGATCGCGATCAGCACGACCCCGATCGCCCAGCGCGACACCATCTCGGTCACCCGCTCCCAGACCCCCAGCCAGCGCTCGGCCTGCGCGGGCCGCACGACGCTGCCCACCGCTCCCTTGAGGCGCTCGACGTCGGTGAGGAAGAAGAGGGTCACGAACGTCAGCGTGAAGGCCGCGAGCGCCACCCCCGCGGCCTGGCCCGCCACGCCGAGGACGGCGGACGCCGCGGTCGGGATCGCCGACGCCACCTGATCGGCGCCGTCCTGGGCGTGCCCGGCGGCGCCGGAGTCGCCCAACCACCCGAGCTCGCCCGATTCCCGCAGCCGCTCCACCAGCTCGGGCAGCGCGCGCAGGTAGTCGCGAAGGGTCTCCACCAGGGGCACCAGCAGCACCAGCGCGAGGGCCGTCACGACGAGTACGGCGCCGAGGACCACCACCGTCGCCGCGAGGCCGCGCGGCATCCGCGTGCGGCGCTGCAGCGCGCGCGTCGGGAACTCGAAGACGAGGCCGAGGAACACGCCGGTGAAGACCAGCAGCAGCGCATCGCGTACCGAGACGAGGGCCCAGCCGAGGAAGAACACCCCGGCGAGGAGCAGGATCGTCCGCGCGGGCACCGTGATCTCGGCCCTATAGCGTGGCAGCTGCATCCGCCGGAACACTAGCCCCGGAGGCACCGGAGAACATGCCTGACGCCCCGCGCATCTACGGCGAGCGACCGGCGTGGCGCCCTGGGCGCCCCCGTCTGCGACCGCTCCGGATGCTGCTCTCACTGGTCGCGTCGGCCCTCGGGCTGCTCGCCGCGGCGGCGATCGTGCCCGGCGTGGTCATCTCCGGATTCGGCGCGGCGCTCATCGTGGCGGGGGTCGTCGCGGTGCTCAACGCCGTCGTACCGCCCATCCTCGCCGCGCTCCGGCTCCCCTTCACCCTGCTGGCGGGGTTCGTCCTGGTGCTGGCGGCCGATGCGGCGATCCTCCTGATCGCCTCCGACGTGCTCGACGACTTCGCGGTCAGCGGCTTCTGGAGGGCGCTGCTGGTGGCCCTCCTCGCGGCCGCGGTGACGATGGCGATCGAGATCGTGGCGGGCATCAACGATGACGACCGCTACACGATCCAGGTCACGCGCCGCGTCGCGCGGCGCCAGGGCGCGGTGCCCCTCACCGACGTGCCCGGCATCGTCTTCCTCGAGATCGACGGGCTCGCGCTGCCCGTCCTGGCGCGGGCGGTCCGCGACGGCAACGCCCCGGTGATGGCACGCTGGCTGACAGAGGGCGGCTACGCGCTGGCCGAGTGGGAGACCGACCTCTCCTCGCAGACCGGGGCGAGCCAGGCCGGGATCCTGCTCGGCAGCAACGACGACGTGCCGGCGTTCCGGTGGGTCGAGAAGGAGAGCCGGAGGACGGTGGCCTGCTCCGATCCCGCCGACTGCGCCGAGATGGAGCGGCGGCTCGGCGGGAGCGGTCTGCTGCGCGACGGCGGTGCCAGCCGGGGCAACCTCCTCTCCGGCGAGGCCGACGAGAGCATCCTCACCGTGAGCCGGCTGGCCGACGAGAAGGGGCCGAACCCCGGCTACCGGGCGTTCCTGGCCAACGGCTCGAACATCGTCCGGTCGCTCGTCCTCTTCTCCTGGGAGGTGGTCCTGGAGCTGACGGCGGCCTCGCGGCAGCGCCGGCGCGACGTGCGTCCGCGCGGGCACCGCGGCGGCAGCTACCCGCTGTTGCGCGGCGCGATGTGCGTCATGGTCCGCGACCTCGTGGTGCAGGCGGTGCTCGCCGACATGATGGCCGGGCGGCCCGCGGTGTACGCCACCTTCGCCAGCTACGACGAGGTGGCCCACCACTCGGGCCTCGAGCGCCACGACACCCTCGAGGCCCTGCGCAAGCTCGACCAGCAGTTCGGCCGCATCGAGCAGGCCCGCCGCTACGCGCCGCGCCCCTACGAGATCGTGGTGCTCTCCGACCACGGCCAGACCCAGGGCGCCACCTTCCGCCAGCGCAACGGCTACAGCCTCGACGACCTGGTGCGCCGGTCGCTGAGCGTGACCGTCGCCCCGCTGGAGGCGGGCGAGGAGAACGACACCCTGGTCGGCCAGGCGCTCGGCGAGGCCACGGGCCGCGACGCGGCCCGCCAGGGCCGCAAGCGGATCCCCGACGACGAGGAGGTGGTCGTGCTGGCCTCCGGCAACCTCGGCCTCGTGTACCTGCTCGAGCGGCAGGGCCGGATGACGCTGGAGGAGATCTCCGAGCGTCACCCCGATCTGCTCCCGGCCCTGCGGGCGCACCCTCACATCGGCCTCGTGATGGTGCGCTCGGCCGCCGACGGCCCGGTGGTGATGGGGCCGGAGGGGGTGCGCCGCCTGGAGGACGGCGCGGTCGACGGGGTCGACCCGCTGCTCCCGTTCCCGCCGGGGGCGGCGGGGCACCTGCGTCGCACCGACGGCTTCGCCAATGCGCCCGACATCCTCATCAACAGCTTCTTCGACCCCGAGCTGGAGGAGGGCTGCGCGTTCGAGGAGCTGATCAGCTTCCACGGAGGACTGGGGGGCCCGCAGACGCGCCCGTTCGTCCTCTATCCGGCGTCCCTCCCGGCGCCGGCGGAGCCCCTGGTCGGCGCCGCCGCCGTCCATGAGCTCCTCGCGGGATGGAGGCGGTTCCTCCAGGGATGACGCCCCGGGGTCACGCGGTGGGCCGCTCCGGGATCCCGAGGGCCTCGCCCGGCGCGAGCACCGAGACGCGCACGTCCGGCGCCTCGGCGGCGGCGGCCTGCGCGAAGCGCTCGCCGGGCCAGTCGAGGAAGCCCCGCCGGCCGGCGGGGATCCAGCGCGGGTAGAGGGTGCCCCAGTGGATCGGCACCGCCGCGCGCGGGGCGAGGAGCCGCAGGGCGCGCGCCGCGCCGGCGGGGTCGAGGTGTCCGGCGCCGATCGTCGGCCCCCAGCCCCACACCGGCAGCAGGGCGAGGTCGAGGCCGGGAGCGAGGTCGGCCATGCCGGGGAAGAGGTCGGTGTCGCCGGCGAAGTAGACCCGGCGGCTCCCCTCGACGACGTAGCCGAGGGCCGGGATGTCGCGGCCCCGGCCGGGAGGGCGCCCGCCCGCGTGCACGGCCGGCGTGGCGTGGACGACCACCCCTGCGAGCGCGACCGAGCCGCCCGGCGCGAGCTCGATCACGCGGCGGCCTCCCGAGCGCCGCAGCATCGGCGCGGCGCCGGCCGGGGCGACGACGGGCACCGACGGGTCGATACGGCGCATCGAGGCGAGGTCGAGGTGGTCGTGGTGCAGGTGCGAGATCAGCACGGCGTCGAGTCCGTGCGCGATCCCCGGTGGCACCCCGCCCCGGCGCGCCAGCGGGCCCGCGCTGCGGCGCAGCAGCGGATCGGTGAGCAGCGTCGTCCCGTCGAGCTCGATGCGGACCGTCGCGTGGCCCGCCCAGATGATCCGCGCCATGGCCCCACTCCATCACGAACGCGGCCGGAGGGCCGGGCGGGGATCCCGCCCGGCCCTCCGCGGCTCACATGATCTCCATCACCTCGTACACCTCGACCGAGCCGCCGCCGGCGAGCACGGGGCAGCCCGCGGTCATCTCGGCCGCCGCGGCGAGGCTGTCGGCGGCCACGATCGAGTAGCCGCCGAGCCCGGCGCCCGCACCGTCGGCGACGCCCCCGGCGGAGACGGTGGACGAGGCGCTGAACGGGTTGCCGGGGTCGAGCGCGGCGGCGCCGAGACCCCCGAGCCACGCGCCCCACGCGGCCATCGCCGCCTGCTTCTCGGCCTCGCTCTCCGGCATCGTGCCCCCGCGGTAGGTGTAGACGAACTTCGCCATGGTGGGATCTCCTGGTGAGGTGTGGACTGCGCGGCGGCGGGATCCTCGTCCCGCCCCCTCACCCCGTAGACGGACGGCGGCCGCGGAATCGACAGGGCAGCCGATCGGATGCCGCCTCGGCTCACGTCGGCCGCCTTCTCGACCAGGCGTCGCGGATCCACCGAGCCTTCTCGAGCGATGGCGCCCGATCGGTGCGGGCCGCGGAGCGCCCACCCCGCGTCGGGCCGGTGTTGCGCGCCGCGTGTCCGAGCCTCGAGACTCGACCACATGCGAGATGACGATGTCCGCGCTGCGTGCTTCTCGGCCCTCGACGTCCTACAAGCTGCATGCGGCCCTGATGTCCCTTGGACCGAGCTCGCGCCCGGGTTCAACTTCCGAGGACGGCGGGTCCCGTTCCTGAACCGCGCCTACGGGATCTACCGTGCGAAGGACGCCCAGCGGGGCCCGGCCGCATTGTCGATCAACAGCGCCTTTCGCCGGCAGCGGTACGAGGATGAGGAGACCCCGGACGGCGTGCTCTACGCCTACCAGGACGGGCCCGTCGACAACCACTTCAACACGTGGCTCCGCCAGGCCTACGCAGCGCAGGTGCCGCTCGTCTACTTCATCGGGACGCGCAGCGGCTGGTACCGGCCGGTCTATCCGGTATGGATCGCAGACGACGACCCTGTCGCGCGGCGGGTGCTCGTGACGTTCGGCAAGATGCGCGGCCCCTACGACGAGCGTGAACCCGTGCTGATCACGGACGAGATCGAGCGGCGCTACGTCGTCCGGCAGGTGCGCCAGCGCGTGCACCAGACCCAGTTTCGGGGTGCCGTCCTGCCGGCTTATCTCGACCGGTGCGCGATCTGTCGCCTGAAGGAGGTGCGACTACTCGACGCTGCTCACATCCTGGCCGATGGCGATGAGAGGGGCGACCCGGTCGTCAGGAACGGCATGAGCCTGTGCACGATCCACCATCGGGCGTATGACCAGGATCTGATCGGCGTGTCGCCGGACCAGAGGGTCCACGTGGCCCGGCGGCTTCTCGATGATGACGACGGCCCCATGCTGGAGCTGCTCAAGGGCTCGCACGGCACCGCGATCGATGTGCCGACGCGAGCGGCTCAGCGGCCTGACCGCGACCGGCTGGCGATCCGCTTCGAGCGCTTTCGGGCCGCCGGCTGAGCGAGTCGCACCCTCGCGCCCGGTCATGGCGGACTCAGGCGAGTGTCTCGGCGATCGCTCGCCATCGAGTGATCACGATCTCGGCACGGGCGCGGCTACCGGAGTCCGGCGGGAGCGCGCCCTCGATCGATTCTTCGAAGTCGCCGCGCCGCGCGAGCCGTCCGAACTCCTCGGCGATGAAGTCCCGAATCGGCGGGGGCGCGACGGCGATCTCGGTAGCGAGTTGAGCGCGGCCGTCCACGAGGCGCACCACGTCCTCGAAGTCGGCGCTCGCGACGGGATCGTCAGCGCCCCTGTCGAGGTAGGCCTCGAGCTTGGTTGCGACGAGCCATGGTGGGCGCAGTGCACGAATCATCCGACCCGACGGGAGCACGACGGCCGCCGCTTGGACGACGGCCTCGCGATACCACTGATTACCGAAGCCGAGCACCATCGGATCGATCGGCATGACATCGAGCACCAGGCCATCTGGGTGGTGGTATCGACAAATGACCGTGCGGTCCTCTCGGAAGGCTCGTTTCCTGAGGTCCGCTGCGAATGTGTCGAGTTCCTGGTAGGTCGCGCCGATCACGACGTCGACGTCATTGGTGGCCCGCACGGGGGGTGCGGCGGCGTCGCTGATCCATAGTCCGATACTCGCGCCACCGAGGAACACGACCTGGTCCGTGAGATCCCCGAGGCACACACTGGCGAGCTCGAGGAGGGCGGTGCTCATCCGGGCTCTCGGGCGCCACCCAATGAGGCGGTGAGAGCCGTCTGGGCCTCCCGCCGGACTCGCGCCCCACCGATGCGAAGTGCGTCCACCAGAGCCAACCGTGCCCGGAGCTGCGGATCCCGAAGGGCTGCTGCGGGGGCGCATGCGTGAATCGGCTCGAGCTCGATTCCCCGATCCGGCCCTTCCGGATGCGCCCAGACGACGGGATCCTCATCGATCCTGCCCATCCGACCGATGAGGGGCTCTGCCGACCAGGCGGTCGCGATGCCGCGCGTCGGCCCGCTCATCCGCCCGGGGAGCAGGAAGCGCACCGCGTGAACGAGCAGCTCGTCGAGGGCTCTCGCGTTCACCCGTCGCGATCGTCCTTCGAAGAGGTGACTGGTCTCAGCGCGCTCCAGAGAGCGATGGACCGCGGACGGCGAGAGACCGAGCTCGTGTCCGATGGACGCGATCGTCCACGGTTCCTCTCGCCCGGCGAGCTTGCAGAGCACCACGATGTCCTGAGGCTTGAGCATGGCGCCCAGGATAGCGCGGAATACCAAATTCTGGAATATGGAATAGCGGTGGGCGTCGACCCGGGCGACCGGGGCAGCGGTCCTCGCGTGGACGTGGGAGACTGCCCGCGTGACCACCTCCCACGCCACCGAGGTGATGAGCTGGGACGAGGTGGGGGAGGCCGCCCGCGCGCTCGCGGAGGCCGTCCATGCGAGCGGATACCGCCCGGGCATCATCCTGGCCGTCGCCCGTGGCGGGCTCATCCCGGCCGCCGCCGTGGCCTACGCGCTCGGGGTGAAGAACACGTACACGATGAACGTCGAGTTCTACACCGACGTCGATCAGCGCCTCGAGGTGCCCATGGTGCTGCCCCCGGTGCCCGATCTGGTGGACGTCGCCGACGCCGACCTGCTGATCGTGGACGACGTCGCCGACACCGGCCGCACGCTCGAGGTGGTGCAGGCCTTCTGCGACGGCAAGGTGGCGAGCGTGCGCACGGCCGTCTTCTACGAGAAGGACCAGTCGACCGTGCGGTGCGACTACGTCTGGCGGCGCTCGAACAGCTGGATCACCTTCCCCTGGAGCGCCGAGCCGCCCATCGGCGGATCCGCCCCGGCATAGACGCGGCGGCCATGGGGCAGACTGCCCGGGTCCGCGGAACCACCGAGGAGCGATGACGCACATGACGAGGACCGACAGCGCGCCCGAGGGCTTCAGCAAGGCCGCCGAGTCGTACGACGCCGCCGTGCGGCACAACATCGCGGGCTCCGAGCGCCTGGTGATGTCGCTGCCCGAGGGCGACTACGCGCGGGTGCTCGACGTGGGCTGCGGCACAGGGTTCTCGGCCGCGGCGATGATCCGCCGCTTCGACGTCGAGACCCTCGTCGGGGTGGACCCGGCCGAGGGGATGCTGGAGGTCTTCACCACAAAGCTCGGGGAGTTCCCGGAGGTCCGGGTCGAGCTCCGCGCTGAGGACGTCATGGAGATGGGCGTGGAGGACGACTCGTTCGACGCCGTCATCTCCGCCATGGCTCTGCACTGGTTCCCCGACAAGCCCGGGGCGGTGGCCCGGATGGCGCGCGCGCTGACGCCGGGCGGCGTCATGGGCATCCTGACGGCGGGGCGCGGCGGCGAGGACGCCTGGCGCGAGCTGCTCGAGCGGGTCGGTGCACCGCCGGCCTGGACCGGCTGGTTCGCCGAGAACCAGCGCGATGTCGACGAGATCGCCGCCGACATGCGCGCGGCCGGGCTCGAGCCGATCGACGTCTGGATGGAGCGCCGCAGCCGCCACACTCCCCCCGACGCCTTCATGGCCCGCACCCGCTCGGTCGCCGCGCACCTGCTCGGCAACCCGCCCGGCGGGTTCAGCGAACTCGACCAGCGCATCGACGCCGCCCTGCACGAGGCGGCGGGCCCGGACGGGTTCGCCTACGACTACTGCAAGCTCTTCGCGGTGGCGCGCAAGCCCCTCGGCTGAGCCGGCGGCGGGTGCCGGCCTGCCGGTCCGCACCCGGGCGGTTTCCGACCCCTCTCGGGCCGAAATCGCCAGATCTTTACAACGCGCGTCGGTGTGTGGGAGAGTCCGCGCCGATCGCGGCGTGCACCCCCGGACGTGCGGCGGATCACCACATCCCCCACGCGGAGCTCGTCAATGCGAATACGCCGTGCCCTCGCCCTCTTCGGGCTGCTCGTGATGGCCGCGACCCTGGTCTCGCCGGCGTCCGCATCCGCGGCCATCGAGATCCTCAACCGGGGGATCCAGACCGATCCGCCGATCGTCGGCCAGAAGTCGACGCTGACCGTCGATGTGACGGTGGGGCAGGCGCCGTTCATCGCCGAGTTCTACTGCTGCAACATCTTCACGAACAACTCGACGCCCGAGCAGTCGCTGGTGCTCGACGACTCCAGCCCGCTGACGCAGTCGAAGGGCCCCACGCGGCTGACGTTCGCGTTCGATCCCGGCGCGGTGAACAACGTCCAGCGCATCATCACGGTCCGGATCTCCGACTCGAACGGCGATCTCAAGACCCTCGACATCCCGTTCCAGGCGGCGATCACGCCGCCGCCGCCGCAGCCGCCCCCCGCACGGGTGATCGACGACAGCGGGTTCCCGGGGGCCGAGCCCACGGGCGTATGTGAGAAGACCGTCGAGCTCGACGCGGTCGTCAAGGTGGTGACGCAGGGCGGCGGCTGCTGGGAGCAGCGGCAGCAGCTGGCGCGCGCCGGCAGCTACAGCGGCGTCCCGGTCCAGCCCAACGAGGTCTTCTTCGAGACCAAGGACCGCTTCAACCTCAACGGGATCCCGTTCCCGGCGCCGCCGTCGGGGTCGAAGTACGTCCTCGTGCAGCGCCGCGGCAAGGGCCCCCTGCTGGGGATCAACAAGTCGATCACCGTCAAGCTCGGCCCGGTCACGATCATCAACCGCGCCATCCAGTTCGAGCTGCCCTTCGGCACCTCTCTCGGCGGCGGCCGGTTCGAGGGCACGCTGCCGTCGTTCGGCATCCCGAGCGGGACGCTGGGCGGCAGCCCGATCGGCGGCATCGTCACCCCCGTGCTCGGGCGCACCGGCACGCGCTACTTCGCCAAGTTCCCGATCCAGGTCACCCTGCCCGCCGTGATCACCCCCTCGCCGGGCACGGTCGGCGCCGTGACGGGCACGACCGAGATCACGACCGACGACACGGGCAGGGTGAGCCTCGACGGCGGCAAGATCGAGGTGCGGGACGTCGCCATCGGCAAGCTCGGCGTCGAGCGCGCCTGCTTCTCCTACCTGTCGGCCGGCGTCAGCACGGCGTTCGCGGCCTGCGCGCCGCCCTCGCTGAACGGCGCCCCCGTCTTCAACTGCACCCCGCCGGGCCGCAGCCAGGAGCGCTACGACGGCTCGATCGTCGTCGTCCTCCCCACCTCCAGCAAGACCAAGCTCGGCGCCTACGCCGGCGTCTTCGGCGGCCGCTTCTCCTACGCGGGCGCGTTCGTGGACAACGCCGCGATCCCGATCGTCGATGGCATCGACCTCGAGCGCATCGGCTTCGGGGTCTGCGTCAACCCGCTGATCCTCCGGGGCGACGCCGGCATGTCGATCGGCAAGGGCGCGATCCGCGGCGACGTCTCGGTGCTCTACCAGGAGACCCGCCCCGGCTTCTTCGTCGAGGGCCAGGGCTTCCTGAGTCTGGGCGTCCCCGGGACGCAGGAGAAGATCCCGGTCGGCAACGGCCGCGTGAAGGTCTTCAGCACCGGCCGGGTCGAGGCCGGCGTCGCCGCCAAGCTCGACGTCGGCGGCGGGTTCCTGACCATCGACGGGCAGGTCAACGGGATCATCGTCCCGCGCCCCACGTTCCGGTACCAGGTGGACGGCAGCGTGACGGCCTGCGTCGGCAGCGGCTTCATCTGCGCCGGCGCCCAGGGCGTCGTCTCGAACGTCGGCGTGAGCGGTTGCGCCAGTCTCGGGGCGATCACGTACAGCGGCTTCTTCCGCTTCCGGGACAAGTTCACGGAGCACGGCTTCGGCTGCGGCTTCACCGACCGGGCCCGCATCTTCCCGAAGACCTCCAACCAGACCGGCGCGCCGGCCTCGGTCACGTTCCCCGTGTCCGCCGACGAGCCGCAGTACGTGGTCCACGTTCAGGGCCAGGGCGCCCCGCCGAAGGTCCGCGTGACCAGCCCGAGCGGACGGACCTTCGAGTCCGGCCCGAACCCCGGCACGACCGACGGCTCGACCTTCGTCATCGTCGAGAACCCGCAGAGCAACGAGACCTCGGTCTTCCTGCGCGCGGACTCCGCGGCCGGTGACTGGAAGGTCGAGGCGCTCCCGGGCAGCGCACCGCTGACCGGCGTCGCCTCGTTCCAGGACGGGCAGGACTCCCCGACCGTCGTGGCCGGCACGGTCACCACCCAGGGGGCGAAGAAGGTCGCGAGCCTGCGGTACGGCCTCGCCAAGGGCCAGACCGTCACGCTCGACGTGATCGGCAAGGGCTACCAGCAGACCATCGCCCGGAAGCTCAGCGGCACGGCCTGCCGCAAGGGCGTCACCGCCCCGGGGAGGACGACCGCCCAGTCGCGCTGCGCGACGATCCGCTTCACCCCGACGTTCGGCTACGCCGGAGCGCGCACGCTCCAGGCGACCGTCTACAACGCCGAGGGCGCCATCGTGGACGTCATCAACGTGGCGCGCTTCACCGCCCGCCCGCCGGCCGTCCCGACCCGCCCGCCGGCGGTCCGGGTCGTCCGCAAGGGCACGAACGTGTTCGCGGTGTGGGGCCGGTCCACCGGCAACGTGGAGCGCTACGGCGCCTACGCGGTGCTCTCGGACGGGCGCAAGCTCGGCTTCACGGGTCCGGCGTCCTGCCTTGCCTGGCGGATCTCGAACGTCGCCCGCTCCACGAAGGTGACGTTCCGCGTGCAGGCCGGTCGCCGCGACCTGGCCTTCGGCAAGGCCGACCAGGTGGTCCTCCGCGCCGGAGCGGCCTACGTCGGCCCGAAGGCGCTGCGGGGCAAGGCCGCGCCGCGCACGTGTGAGTCGAGCGTCGTGCGCTGACGCCGGCGCTCTGACGGCCCGCCAGGCTCACTCCTGAGCCTGGCGGGCCTGCTCCGCCCTGAGGTCGAGGGGGCCCCGGTCAGTCCGTGTTGTCGGGGTCGAGATCCGGACCGGGACCGGGCCGCGGCTCCGTTTCCGGCGTCTCGTCGCCCGTATCGCGAGGCGCATCGGGATCCCCGTCTGCGGATGACAGCCCGAGGTTCGCGAGCCTCAGCGCATCCGGCACGTCCTCGTTGAGGGCCGACAGCCTCCCGGCGTCCTCGCTCCGTCCGTCCTTCGACATGGTGCTCCCGTCGTCCAGGGATGTGCGGGCTCAGCCCCGGGGCGGTTCCCGGGTCGTCACGTTCGAAAACCGCCGAGGCGTTCCATCTACCGCCGTCGGCGGCACCGCGCGCCGAGGTGGCCGACGCCTCCGGGTCGGGCGCCCGTGCAGGCGCCATGCGGTCATGGCGATCGCGAGGGCGATCGCGATCAGGGCCGTCGCGACGGCGAAGGCGAGGTGCGTGCCCGCCGCGACCGACTCGGGCGACGTGTTCGCGGTGCTGGTCGTGCCGGCGCCGATCGCGAAGACCGCGCCCATCACCGACGCGCCGGTCACGAGGCCGAGGTTGCGCGACAGGTTCAGCAGGCCGGAGGTGACGCCGCGCCGGTCCGGGTGCGCTCCGCTCATGACAGCCGTGTTGTTGGCGGTCTGGAAGAGGCCGTAGCCGAGCGTCAGGACGACGACCGGGACGACGTATCCGACTACGCCGAGCCGGACCGGCGTCAGCGACAGCAGCAGCGCCCCCGCTGCCATCGCCGTCAGCCCGGCCAGGCCGAGGCGTCCCGCGCCGACCCGGTCGGCGATCCGGCCGGCGGGCACCCCGGTCAGCACGACGACCGCCGGCCCCACCGACATGACCAGGCCCACCTGTGCCGGGTCGAGCCCGAGCGCGCGGGAGAGGTGGAAGGGCCCGACGACCAGGGTCGCCATCATCACGGTCGAGACCAGCGCGCTCGTCGCGAGCCCCGCGCGCAGTACCGGCTCGCGGAGCATCGCGGCCTGCACCAGTGGCGCGCGGGCACGCGCCTCGACGGCGATGAAGAGCACGACCCCCGCCACGGCGCCCGCCAGCATTCCCGCACCGAGCGGCCCGACCCGGCCGTGACCCACCGTCATCGCGAGGGCGTAGGCGCCGAGCGTCAGAGCGAGGACCGCCGTGCCGGCGATGTCGAACGCCGGCCGCACCGCGCCCGCCTGCAGTCGGTCGGCGGGCAGGTGCCGGTGCGCGATGACGAGCGCGAGAAGGCCGGGCGGGATGTTGGCCAGGAAGATCGCCCGCCACCCGAGGACCCCGATCAGGATGCCCCCGAGCGACGGCCCGAGGGCCGTTCCGACCGCAGATGTCGTGCCGAGCAGCCCCATCGCGCTGCCGGTCCGGCTCGCAGGGACGGTCGCGGCGACGAGCGCGAGGGTGAGGGCCATCATGATCGCGGCGCCCACCCCCTGGGCGGCGCGCGCCGCGACCAGCACCGGCAGGCCCGGTGCCGCCGCGCACAGGGCCGACGCGGCGGTGAACACCCCGACGCCGGCCACGAGCAGCCGTCGCCGGCCGACGAGGTCGCCGAGCCGCCCGGCACCCACCACGAGGGTGGTGACGGCAAGCAGGTACGCGAGGACGACCCACTGGACCTGGCCGAACGAGGCGCCGAACGCCTGCTCGAGCGTCGGCAGGGCGACGTTGGCGGAGCTCGTGGCGAGCGACGAGAGGAGCATGGCCAGGCAGAGCACGACGAGCGCCCGTCCCACCCCACCCGCCTCTGCGTCATCCGCTCGCATGCAACGACGGTAGGCCCGGCGCCGACATGGCGGAAGACGCACGACCCGAACTCAGACGTTGCGTCAGACGCCATGCCATGCGAGGTTGGCGCCGATGGCCCGGCCCGACTTCAACCTGCTCGTGACGCTCGACGTGCTCCTCGATGAGGGCAGCGTCGCCGGCGCGGCGCGCCGGCTCGGGCTCAGTCCCTCGGCGATGAGCCGCTCGCTGGCCCGGCTCCGCGAGACGACCGGCGATCCGTTGCTGGTGCGCGCCGGCCGCGGCCTCGTCCCGACGCCGCGGGCGCTCGAGCTGCGCGGGCGGGTCGGGGCGCTGGTCCAGGACGCCGAGGCCGTCCTGCGCCCGGCCGAGGAGCCCGACCTGACCCGGCTCGTGCGGACGTTCACGCTGCGCACGAGCGAGGGCTTCGTCGAGAACTTCGGGCCGGAGTTGATCGCCCGGGTCGGCGCCGAGGCCCCCGGGGTGCGCCTGCGCTTCGTGCCGAAGCCCGACAAGGAGGCCACGCCGCTGCGCGAGGGGACCGTCGATCTCGAGACGGGCGTGATCGAGCCGACGACCGGGCCGGAGCTACGCGCCCAGGCGCTCTTCCGCGACCGCCTCGTCGGCGTCGTCCGCGCGGGGCACCCGCTCGCCCGGGCGACGGTCACCCGCGCGCGCTACCTGAAGGGCCGGCACATCTGCGTGTCGCGCAGCGGGCTCGTGCAGTGGCCGATCGACGACGTCCTCGCCGAGCTCGGGCTGGAGCGGGAGATCGTCACGGTCGTGGGCGGCTTCGCGGCCGCAGTCGGCCTGGCGCGCACCTCCGACATGCTCGCGACCGTCCCCGGGCGGCACACCGCGAACCTCCGCGACGGCATGCACACGTTCGCGCTCCCGGTCGAGACCCCGGAGTTCACGGTCTCGCTGCTCTGGCACCCGCGGCTCGACGCCGATCCCGCGCACCGATGGCTGCGCGGGATCGTCCGGGCCACGTGCGCCGGCGCCGCCTGAGCAGGCGTACGCCGGGCCGGCGGATCGCCGCCGGCCCGGCGCCTGGAGCGGGCGGTCAGCCGGTGACCGGGGCGGTGCGCGGCATGCGCCGCGGGGCCGCCTCGGCGCCCAGGCCGGCGGGCCGGAAGCCCTTGACCGTCAGGTAGACACCGAGCGACAGCTCCCATACGAACTCGGGGACGGTCGCGAGGCTCTGGACCACACCGCCCGCCTCGATCGCGCCGAACAGGACGCCCATCCCCGCGGCCAGCAGCACCGGGCCGCCGATCATGCCGAGCATCGCCATCCGTCGCGGCACCAGCCCGGAGCGGTACAGGAGGTAGCCGAGGATCAGGCCGTTGCCGATCCCGACGACGACCCCGGGCCCGAGCAGGAAGGTCCAGTCCTTGATCGCGGCCAGCGACACGGCGAGCGAGCTCGCGCCGGGATCGTCGGTTCCCAGCGACACGATCCCGAGAACCGCGAGGATCCCCGCCGCGATGAACGTGCTCTCGGCGATCCGGGCCCCGACGAAGCCGAGCGAGAGCGCCTCGCTCTGTCGCTTCAGGACCGGGAACAGCACCACGGCGGTGCCGATGTTGGCGGCGATCAGGATCAGCTCCAGCGCCACGCCGAGCAGGATGCGGTTGTCGTCGCCGGCGCCGGCGATGTAGCCGGCGGGGTCGTCGAGCACCGGCTGGAACAGCCAGAGGGCCGGGATCGACGTGATGAAGGTGATCAGGAAGAGGACACCCGCGGCGAGGGAGATCCTGCGGGTTGCGTCCGGTCGTTCTGCGCTCATCTCAGCCTCCGTCTCGATGCGATGTCGGGCCGGTATCAGGCCCGCGCCGACCGTACGTCCGGAGGCGAGTACGGCGGAAGACGCACGATCTGCACTCAATCGTTGCGTCTGACGCCCTATATCGGCTGGTGTCGGGGCCCGGGTCGCCTGAGATCTCCGGATCCGTCCTTGTCCCCGTGGCGTGAGCGGACGTAGGCTCGCGCGGACGGTTCATCCGACGGGGGTCGTGACGTGGAGGCCGTGTGCGGGTGAGGTCGACCCAGTCCCGTTCGACGTCCGGGCGCCTCGCGCTCGTCTTCGCCTGCCTGGCCGGCGCGATGGTGCCCGGCCTCGCGGCCGCCCAGGCGACACCGCCGGTCCCCGGCACCGAGACCGCCCGCTTCCGCGTCGTCGTGGAGGGCCTCTCGAGGACGACGACCGATCTCGACGCCGGGGGTACCTCGGGGGTCTGCAGCGCCGAGATCAACGCCCAGGTGACCGAGATCAGCACCTATCAGCGCGGGCGCGGGGTCACCGTCGAGTTCGTGCGGTTCGGCGCGGGCCCCAGGGCGCCCGTCATCCTGCGGAGGGTCGGCAGCTTCGGCCCCGCGACCTTCAGCGTGGACGTCGCCGTGACCCGCACGGCCACCGGCTTCGCCTCGCGGACGCCCGCGGCGGGCATTCCCCAGGAGGCGTGTCCCCCGGTGACGGAGGACCTGTCGCGGGGCGCCGAGTGCGGGAAGACCGAGACGCTGAAGACGACGGCGAGCCTGACCGTCACGTCGGCCAGGGGCCTTCGTCTGCGGACGACGGGACTCGGGAACCTGCTGGACATCCGCTGCCCGGACGGCGCGGTCGTGGCGGCGACGGACGTCGATCTGGCACTGGGCTGGCCGACGCCCCCGAAGCTGCGTGACCGCGCGGTGCCGCTCGGGCAGATCTTCGGGAGCAGGCGCGTCATCATCATGCGCCTCGACTCACTGCAGAAGCGTCAGGCGGGACCGATCTCCGCAGGACCGGTGAGCGGATCCGCCACGCACTTCGGCCGCAACCGCGCGACGATCCGCCTGATCAGGATCTCCTGACGGGGACCGACGGATCGAGCCGGCCCATCTCGCCGGCGCGGTAGCGGCGCCCGGCGTCGGCGAGCTGTTCGGGGCTGCTCATCACCAAAGGCCCGCCGAAGAGGGTCGGGCCGCCGAGCGGGACCCTGTGGCCGACGAGTCCGTGCAGACCGGCGAGCGGTACGCGGAAGGGTCCGCCGGCCACCTCATCCCGATCGGGGCGAGGGGCCGCGGGCTGTGAGCGGGCTTAGCGGGATTGAAGTTGAACCTGAACCTCGTGTTGCGCCCAGCCAGCCCCCGAGTCAGACACAGCCAGCCGCGAAGCCGGACTAGGCCGTCGAGGCCACCGGCCGTTCGTCCACATGACGGGCAGGAAGACCCACCGCCTCGATCATCGGGCTGAGGTCCTTCCCGAGGGCGGCCAACGGGTCATCCGGGTCGGTTGCCTGGCTCTTCTGGCCAATGAGCTGCCTCGTCGAGCTCAGTGGTGAGCGCTGACGCCCCGGGGGGCAGGAGCGCCTGCTGCTCTGGGCTCGCTGCCAGGGTAGTCGGCGATTGATCTGATATGGAGTGACCTCCTGTCAATAGGCACGCCTGAAAGGCCCGCGCAAGCGGGCCTTTCTCGTGGGTCAGGAGAGCGCGCCGGGGGCGCTG
>LNFM01009331.1_pt1 | contig 34974 bp, 32 predicted proteins | sample 596031 | NCBI WGS metagenome assembly LNFM01 (sample SAMN04254537, study PRJNA301005) | activated carbon metagenome | isolation source: dual media filters at the Ann Arbor, Michigan drinking water treatment plant | place: USA: Ann Arbor
CGTAGCCCATGGTGCCGAGGCCGCCCGAGGTCATCCAGCGGTTGGGCTGCTCGAACTTCAGGAACTGCGCCGCCCACATCTGGTGCTGGCCCACTTCGGTCGTGATGTAGTGGTCCTTGTCCTTGATGTGATGATAGAGCCGCTCCAGCGCGTATTGCGGCTTGATCACCTGCTTGTTCGGCTTGTAGGCGAGGCAGTTGCGCGCCCGCCACGTGTCGATCTCGGCCCACCACGCCTTCAGCGCCTTCTGGTCGACCTTCGGCTGCTTCGCCTTCCAGGCCTTGAGCAGCTCCTCGAGCACGATGCCGGCGTCGCCCACGATGGCGAGGTCGACACGGACGTTCTTGTTGATCGACGACGGATCGATGTCGACGTGGATCTTCTTCGAGTTCGGCGAGAACTTCGTCAGGTTGCCGGTGATGCGATCGTCGAAGCGCGCGCCGATGTTGATCATCACGTCGCAGCCGTGCATCGCCAGGTTGGCTTCGTAGGTGCCGTGCATGCCCAGCATGCCGAGGAACTGCTTGTCCGACGCCGGGAAGGCGCCGAGGCCCATCAGCGTGTTGGTGACCGGATAGCCCGTGAGATGCACGAACTGCGTCAGCAGCTTCGAGGCCTTGGGACCGGCATTGATGATGCCGCCGCCGGCATAGAACACCGGGCGCTTGGCCTGCGCGATCATCTCGATCGCCTGCTCGATCTTCTTCGGGTCCGGCTGGGTCTGCGGCCGGTAGCTCTTGTGCGTCACCGCGACCTTCGGCGGCGGCGTGTACTCGTGCTTGTTCATCAGCACGTCCTTGGGCAGGTCGATGACGACCGGGCCCGGACGGCCGGAGCGCGCCACGTAAAAGGCCTCGTGGACCGAGCGGGCGAGATCGCCCACCGACTTCACCAGGTAATTGTGCTTGGTGCAGGGACGCGTGATGCCGGTCGTGTCGGCTTCCTGGAAGGCGTCGTTGCCGATCAGGTGAGTCGGCACCTGGCCGGTCAGGCAGACGAGCGGGATCGAATCCATCAGCGCGTCGGTGAGGCCGGTCACGGCATTGGTCGCGCCGGGACCGGAGGTCACCAGCACCACGCCGACCTTGCCGGTCGAGCGGGCATAGCCCTCGGCGGCATGCACGGCCGCCTGCTCGTGGCGCACCAGGATGTGGCGCAGCCGGTTCTGCTTGAACAGCGAATCGTAGATCGGAAGGACCGCACCGCCGGGATAGCCGAAGACGACCTCGACTTCCTCGTCGATCAGGGCTTTCACCAACAGATCGGCGCCGGTCGTGGCGGACTCCTCGGGCTTCGTCACAGTGCTCTCCTTCTGACAAATGTGCCGCAAAACGGGGGTTTTGCGGCGCGGCGGAACATAGTGGCAGGGTCGGAACCGGTCAATCCAAAAAGATCGAAACGCAAAGTTTCAGGTGTCTGGATTGTCCAAATATTTCTCAATCGCGACCAGAGCTTGATCAGCCCTTGGGTCGAATACCAGATCTGGTGCCGTCTGGTGCCGAAACCACGTCATCTGGCGCTTGGCATACTGCCGCGTGTGATCGATGGCGACTCGCCGGACATCCTCCAGCGACATCTCTCCCCGGAAATGGCGGAACAGTTCGGGTGCGCCATGAGCCTTGAGACCGGGCCAGGCCGGATCGGGCTGGCGGTCGAAGACCGCCCGCGCCTCGGCCTCGATGCCGCCCGCCAGCATGACGTCGAAGCGTCGCTCGATGCGCTCGCGCAGCCAGGTCCGGTCAGGTGACAGCAGCACCGTCACGAACCGCCAGGGCGGGGTCGAGGCCTCGCCCTCCTGCCAGGCACTCAAGGGGCGGCCCGTGGCCTGCCAGACTTCCCAGGCGCGGACATGGCGCTGGCGGTCACCCGGCTTCAGCCGGCCGACGAGGACGGGATCGTGCTCGGCCAGCCGGGCCCGGAAGGCTGCCGGACCCAGCGCGGCCCAGTCGGCATTGGCCTGCTCCCGAAGCTCGGGCGGCGCGTCGGGTATCGGTGCGATGCCCTTCATCAGGGTGCGCAGGTAGAGGCCCGAGCCGCCGCACAGGATGGGCACGCGGCCGGTGGCCCGCGCCCGCTCGATCTCCCCGCTGGCCAGCGTGCGCCAACTCGCCGCCGACACGGTCTCGCCGAGGGGTACCACACCATAGAGCGCGTGCGGCGCCCGCGCCTGCTCCTCGGGCGCCGGCTGCGCCGTCAGGATCGGGAAGGCGTCGTAGGTCTGCATCGCGTCGGCGTTGATCACCGTGCCGCCGCGACGCTCGGCCAGCGCGAGCGCCAGCGCCGACTTGCCGCTGGCGGTCGGTCCGGTGACGACGATGACAGGAGCTTTTGCCTGCGAAACCATGAGCCGGCGCACTGTTTGCAAATCCGCGACCCCGCCGCTAGAGCCGGGGCGTGAAAAACGTACTGGTCCTCATCTCCAATCCCGCCTGTCCCGCCCTCACCGAGGCGGTCGTGGCGGCCGCCGCCGAAGCGCTGAAGCGTGCCGGCGCCACCGTCGGCCAACCCGACTGGCTGGCCCCCGGCATCGCCTGCGATCTGCCGTTCGACGGCGCGGCCGCGCCGCCCGCCCTTCCCGATGTCGATGCGATCGTCCTCGCCTCGCAGGGCCGGCGCAAGAAGCTGCTCGTCGCGGACATGGAATCGACCATGATCCACAATGAGATGCTCGACGAACTGGCCGACTTTCTCGGCCTGCGCGAGAAAATCGCCGGCATCACGGCGCGCGCCATGAACGGCGAGATCGATTTCGCCGGCGCACTCGAGGAGCGGGTCGGGCTGCTGAAGGGACTGCCGGTCAGCAAGCTGGACGAGGCCGCAACGCGCATCCGCTACATGCCGGGCGGCGCCACCCTGGTCGCGACCATGAAGAAGCACGGCGCCTATTGCGCGCTGGTCTCGGGCGGCTTCACCTATTTTACGGCGATGGTACGCAAGAAGCTGGGCTTCGACTTCGATGCCGCCAACGTGCTGGAACATGACGGCACCTCACTGGCCGGTACGGTCGGCCGCCCGATCCTCGGCAAGGAAGCCAAGCTCACGACCCTGCAGCGGCTGGCCGGCGAACACGACATCACCATCGCCGATGCCGTGACCGTCGGCGACGGCGCCAACGACCTGCCGATGCTGAAGGCCGCCGGCCTCGGCGTCGCCTTCCATGCCAAACCTGCCGTGGCGGCCGAAGTGCCGGCCGGCATCAACCACGGCGACCTGAGCGCGCTGCTCTACCTGCAGGGCTATCGCCTGAGCGACTTCGATGAGAGGAAAGACCCATGACCGACATCCAGCAGATCGTCCTCGCCAAGCGCCCCGAGGGCGACGTCACTGCCGATTGCTTCCGCGCCGAAACGGTTGCGCTCCCCGCCCTGGCCGACGGCCAGATCCTGGTGGCGCAACGCTTCCTGTCGCTCGATCCCTACATGCGGCCGCGCATGACCGAACTGCGCTCCTACACGCCGCCCTTCGAACTCGACAAGCCGCTGACCGGCGGCTCGGTCGGCGAGGTCGTCGAGTCGAAGAACCCGCGCTACGCCAAGGGCGACATCGTGATGGGCATGCTGAACTGGGCCACCCACACGGTCCATGACGGCAAGGGCCTGCGCAAGATCGATGCGGCCGGCATCCCGCTCTCGGCCTATCTCGGCGTGCTGGGCATGCCGAGCTTCACCGCCTGGTACGGCATCAAGCACATCTGCAAGCCCAAGGCCGGCGAGACGGTGTTCGTCTCCGCCGCGACCGGCGCGGTCGGCCAGGTGGCGGGCCAACTCGCCAAGCTGGCGGGCGCGCATGTCGTGGGCTGCGCCGGCGACGAGCAGAAGTGCCAGTGGGCGGTGCGCGAGGCGGGCTACGACGCCTGCTTCAACCACAAGACCGAGCGCGACGTGGGCGCGGTGCTCGACAAGCTCTGCCCCCAGGGTATCGATGCCGATTTCGAGAATGTCGGCGGCAGGATCTTCCACGCCGTCTTCGCGCGCCTGAACAATTTCGGCCGCGTCGCCTTCTGCGGCGCCATCTCGGAATACCAGGACGCCACGCCGATCGCAGGCCCCGAGAAGATGTTCACCATCGTCCAGCGCCGCCTGACCCTGCAGGGCTTCATCGTCTCCGACCACGTGGCCCTCATGGGCGAGTTCGTGAACGAGGTCGGCGGGCTGGTGGCGTCGGGCAAGCTCAAGAGTCGCGAGACGGTGATCGACGGGCTCGCCAAGGCACCCGAAGCCTTCATGGGCCTGCTGAAGGGCGAGAACTTCGGCAAACTGGTGGTTAAGGTCGGCTGACCCGTTTGTCGTCTGAGCGCCAGCGAAGGACCTCCCGCCAACAACGCAGGACGCAATCTGGTCGTTCGGCGAGGTCTTTCGCTCTGCTCAAGACGGCAGAGAAACAAAAAGGGCCGCGCGGTGCGCGGCCTTTTCGTTTGTCTGGAGGCGAAACCTATTTCTGCAGACGGAGCGCCGCGAACCTGGGGTCGCCCTGGCGTTCGACGAACAGGAGCACGGAGCGCTTCTTCTGCTGCTGCAGCTTGGTCACGAGTTCGGTGACCTCCTGCGGCGTCGTGACCGGCTTCTGGTCGACCTCGAGGATGACGTCGCCCGCCTGGAGCTGCTTCTCGGCGGCCGGGCTGTTGGGCGCCACCTTGGTGATGATCACGCCCTTCACCTGGTCGGAGAGACCATAGCGCTCGCGCAGCTGGTCGGTGACTTTCTGCAGGGAAAGGCCGAGCTGCTCGATGGTCGAGGTCACCGGCTGGTCGGGCTCGGCCGGCTTCTTCGTTCCCTGCGCCGACGTGTTCTGCTTCTCGGCCTCTTCCTGCTCACCGACGCGCAGCTTCAGCGGCACTTCCTTGGCCCCGCGCCAGACGACGACGTCGACGGTGTTGCCCACCCGGGCATTGGCGACGATCTTCGGGAAGCGGCGCAGGTCGAGGACATCCTGGCCGCCGAACGAGATGATGATGTCGTTGCGCTTCAGGCCCGCCTTGGCGGCAGGGCCGTCAGCCGTGACATTGGCCACCAGCACACCGCGGGCACGGTCGAGGCCGAAGGAATCGGCGATATCGTCGGTGACGCTCTGGTAGCTGACGCCGATCCAGCCGCGCTTGACCTTGCCGAACTCGCGCAGCTGGTCGGCGACCTGCTTCACGAGATTCGACGGGATGGAGAAGGCGAGGCCGGCATTGGTGCCGGAGGGCGAGTAGATCGCGGTATTGACGCCGATCACCTCGCCGTCGGTGTTGAACAGCGGACCGCCCGAGTTGCCCTTGTTGATGGCGGCGTCGGTCTGCAGGTAGTCGTCGAGTGAGTCGTTCAGCGAACGGCCGCGCGCCGAAATGATGCCGGCCGTCACCGAATGGCCCATGCCGAACGGATTGCCGATGGCGATCACCCAGTCGCCGACCCGCGACTTGTCGGAATCGCCCCACTTCACCGCCGGCAGGGGCTTCTTGTTCGGCGGCTCGACCTTCAGCAGGGCCAGGTCGATGCGGCTGTCGGAGCCGATCAGCTTGGCCTTGAGCTGGGTGTCGTCGCGGAAGATGACCGTGATGTCCTCGGCGCCCTGGATGACGTGGTTGTTGGTGACGATGTAGCCCTCGCCGTCGATCACGAACCCGGAGCCCAGCGAGGTACCGCGACGCTTCTGCTGCTCCTCGCCACCCTTCTTGTCGAAGAACTCCTTGAAGAGCTCCTCGAAGGGCGAGCCCGGCGGAAGCTGCGGCATGTCGCGCAGCCGCGGACCCTGCTGGGGCACGTTCTGCGTCGTCGTGATGTTGACGACGGTCGGCATCAATTTGTCGACCAGCTCGGAAAAGCTTTCCGTCGGCTGGCGCGCCCAAGCCGGCTCCGTCGCCACAAGACCAAGCGACGCGATGGCCGCGAGAGCGGCTCCTCTGAAATAGCCTTGAAAATCAGCTAGAATCACGACCGACCTCCAACGGCGCTCAAGGCCAAACGGTCGGTACGGCCGGCGCCGCGCGTTAGAGTTCCTGTCTACCTGCGGCCCGATTGTGGCGCAAATAAAGAGGCCGTTATCAGGCCCGTATTTGCTGCGTTTTTCACGTGTCTCCAAAAAGAAACCGGCGGCGTGGCAGGAGTGCCACAGCCGCCGGTCCGGTACGGTTCTTGCCGGGTTCTACTTCTTCAGTGCCGGTATTCCGGACGGGTCGTTGAAGTAGCGGAAGAAGTCGTTGTCCGGGCTGAGCAGCATGGTCGAGCCACCCGAACCGAACGCCTGCTTGTAGGCCTCCATGCGCCGGTAGAAGCCGTAGAAGTCCTTATCCTTGCTGAAGGCCTTGGCGTAGATCTCGGTCGCGGCGGCATCCGCCTCGCCCTTCAGTATCTGGCCCTTCAGCCCGGCGTCGGCCTTGATGACCGCAACCTCGCGGTCGGCCGTCGCCTTGATGCGGGCGTTCTCCTCGTCGCCCTCGGCTCGGAGCTGGCCGGCCTCGCGCTCGCGGTCGGTCTTCATGCGGTTGTAGACCGACTGGGAGTTGGCCTGGGGCAGATCGGCGCGCTTGATACGCACGTCGACCGTCTGGACACCCAGTTCCATGGTCTTGCCGTTCACCCGCTTGGTGATCTCGTCCATCAGGTTGGCGCGCTGGTCGGTCAGCACCGCATGCAGCGGCACCGACGACAGGACGCCACGGATTTCCGAGTTGATCAGCGAGTCGAGCAGGCCGCGCAGGGTCGTCTCGCCTCCCGGCACGGTCTGCGCATAAAGTTTGGCCGCGACGATCTTGTAGCGGGCATAGGCATCGACCACGAGGCGCTTCTGGTCGCCCGCGATGATCTCGAACTCCTCGGCTTCGTAGTCGAGCAGCCGGCGGTCGATCCGCTGGATGTCCTGGATCAGCGGGATCTTGGCGTAGAGGCCAGGTTGCGTCTTCGGTTCGCCGACGATGGCACCGAACTGCCGGACCAGGACCTGCTTGGTCGGGTCGACCGTGTAGAAGGTCTGGGTCACGAGGAAACCCAGGACCGCGAGCGCGATCAGCGCGATGATCGAACGGTTGCTCATCGCGTGGCTCCCGGCAGAGGCTGCGGCGCCGGTCGTGGTTGCGGGCCGACTCCCGGCGTCTGACCCGAGCGCAGCTCGGGCAGCGGCAGGTAGGGCAGCACGCCCCCATTGTTGGTCGTTCCCTTGTCGACCAGCACCTTGTTCACGTTGCGGAGCACCTCTTCCATCGTGTCGAGATACAGACGCTCCGTGGTGATGTCCTTGGCCTTGGCCCACTGCTCGTAGACCTGGTCGAAGCGCTGCGCATCGCCGCTTGCACGGGCGACGATCTCGGCCTTGTAGGCCTCGGAGCGCTGGACGATCGACTCGGCTTCACCCTTGGCCCGCGGAAGCTGCTGGTTGCGGTAGGTATTGCCCTCGTTGATCAGCTTCTCCTTGTCGGCACGCGCCGCCTGGACGTCGCGGAACGCCGCGATGACCTCCTGCGGGGGGTCGACGCGCAGAAGCTGGATCTGCGAAATGCGGACGCCCAGCCCGTATTCGTCGAGGATGCCCTGCAGCAGATCCTTGGTGTCCTGCTCGATGCGGCTGCGGCCCTCGGTCTGGGCGTATTGCAGGTTCGACTTGCCGATGACCTCGCGCATCGCGGCTTCGGCGCCGGAGCGGACGTTCTCCTCCGGATTGCGCACGTCGAATGCGTACTTGAACACGTCCTTGATCTGCCAGAGCACGGCAAACTCGATGTCGACGATGTTCTCGTCGCCGGTCAGCATCAGGTTTTCGGTCGAAGTCGGACGCGGACCCCGCGTGTAAGGAGTCGAAGCCTGGGCGCCGCGGGAGCCGAGGACGGTGCGCCGCTGATCCTGCACGTTCACGACCACGACGTTTCCGATCGGTGCGGGCAGATTGTAGTGCAGGCCAGGCTCGACGGGCTTGCCGTAGGGCTTGCCGAACACGAGCTGGATCGCCTGCTGGTTGGGCTGCACGCGGAAGAAGCCGGTCGCCAGCCAGATCACCAGCGCGCCGAGCACCACGAGGGCAATGCCCTTGTAGGTGCCGAAACCGCCGGGCATGAGGTTCTTGAGCCGCTCCTGGCCCTTGCGGATGACGTCTTCCATGTCGGGGGGACGCCGCGAGCCGAAGGGGCCGCCACCGCCGCCGCCTCCACCGCCACGGTTGCCACCGCCGCCGCCACCGCCACCACCCCAGGGACCGCCGCCGCCACCAGAGCCGCCGCCTCCACCGCCGCCGCCCCAGGGGCCGCCGCCGTTGTTATTCCACGCCATCGTTCACCTCAGGGCCCCTGCTTGCCGCGCGTTCGCGCGTTGTCGCTTTTGATTTCCACACGAGCTGCATATATGTGACGACAGGCCCACCTTCAATCAAGCGGCGGACATGAAAATGCGCCGCGGCGGAAGAAGCAGAACATGGCGGAAATAAGCGAATCGGCCATCCGGAAGGTTCTCGAAACCGTCATCGATCCGGCGACCGGCCGCAGCGTCGAGGCGCTGGGCATGGTGAGCGGCATCGCCACGCGCTCCGGTCATGTCGCGGTCACGCTCGATGTCGACCCCGCTCGCGGCACGGCCCTCGAGCCGCTGCGCCAGGCCTGCGAGCAGGCGATCCGCGCCATGCCGGGGGTTCTCTCCGCAACCGCGGTGATGACCGCCGAGCGCGCCGCGGCGACGCCCCGCCCCGCCCCGCCTCCCGCACCGGGCAATCACGGCCATGCGCACGGGCACAGCCATGGCGCGCCTGGAGGCAAGACCACGGGCGGCGGTGGCCGTATCGACGTGCCGGGCGTGAAACACATCATCGCCGTGGCGTCGGGCAAGGGCGGCGTCGGCAAGTCGACGACCGCTGTCAACCTGGCGCTCGGCCTCGCGGCCAACGGCCTCTCGGCGGGCCTGCTCGACGCCGACATCTACGGCCCGTCGATGCCGCGCATGCTGGGCGTGACCGAGAAGCCGGAATCGGCCGATGGCAAGATGCTGAAGCCGATCGAGCGCTTCGGGCTCAAGACCATGTCGATCGGCTACATCGTGAACGAGGACACGCCGATGATCTGGCGCGGTCCCATGGTGTCGAGCGCGCTCGAGCAGATGCTGCGCGACGTGACCTGGGGTGACCTCGACGTGCTGGTCGTCGACATGCCGCCGGGCACCGGCGACGCCCAGCTCACCCTCGCCCAGCGCGTGGCGCTGGCCGGCGCCGTCATCGTCTCGACGCCGCAGGACATCGCCCTCGTCGACGCGCGCAAGGGCCTCGCCATGTTCCGCAAGGTCGCCGTGCCGGTGCTCGGCATCGTCGAGAACATGAGCTACTTCCTCTGCCCCAAGTGCGGCGAGCGCTCGGAAATCTTCGGCCACGGCGGCGCCCGCGAGGAAGCCGACAAGCTGGGCGTTCCGTTTCTCGGCGAGATCCCGCTGCACCTCGACATCCGCACCACGTCCGACAGCGGCCATCCCATCGTCGTGTCGAAGCCCGACAGCGCCCACGCGCAGGCCTACAAGAACATCGCCGGCCGCATGTGGAAGCAGCTGAGCGCCAACCAGCGCGGCGCCCGCAAGGCGCCGAACATCGTGGTGCAGTGATTTTGTCGTCCTGAGCGCAGCGCAGGACCTCACCGAGCGACCAGACACGAACCTTCGCGATGAGCGCCCGCCAGTACTGGATTTATGTTCTCGTCAGCGGCTCCGGAAACGCGATGTATATCGGCGTCACTGGCGATCTGGAACGCCGGATATGGGAACATCGCAATGGCCAAGGCAGCGAATTCGCTAAGAAATACCGGACGACTCGGCTGGTCTAGTCGGAGGAATACGACAACCCAGCGGACGCCATCGCACGCGAAAAGCAGCTGAAAGGCTGGCGGCGCGAGCGCAAGAACGAGCTGGTACGAACGATCAATCCAGAATTTCGAGATCTAATGCCGAGCGAGTAGCGGGTGTAAGGTCCTTCGCTGCGCTCAGGACGACAGAATTCGGCTCCGTCCTGTCTACCTGTCGTCCTGAGCGCAGCGAAGCACCTGCATCTCCACATTGATGCCGATTGACGGTTACTTGCGCCGCCTGCTCGGCCGCCAGCCCACGCGCCATTTGCCGATCATGCCGTGGACGCCGATCATCGAGCCGGCGACCAGTTCGAGCGCGAGGAAGCGGCGGTCCTCGACCCAACCGGGGAGCTGGATGTTCAGTGCGAGATCGCGGCGAAAGCCGAACTGGTTGTAGTACTCGGGATCCCCGACCAGGATGATGCGGCTGTGGCCCAGCATGCGCGACTGCGCCATCGAGTGCCACATCAGCGCCTTGCCGTAGCCCAGGCCGCGCAGTTCGGGCGAGATGGCGAGCGGGCCCAGCATGATGGCGGGCCACTTCTCGTTGATCAGGATCGGCCAGTTGCGGATCGACGCCACCATCCGGTCCTTCTGGTCGATGGCGACGAAGCACAATTCGCGGATCGGCTTCACGCCCTCGCGCAGCCGGTAGACCGTCTTCTGCTGGCGGTCGGGCCCGAAGGCCGCCTCGTTCATCTCCTCGACCGCCGTGTTGTCGCGCGGCCGCTCGCGCAGCAGCCGCAGCCGGCCGGGATCGCGGATCACGTCGCCTGACCGAGGGCGGCCATCAGCTCGCGCCATTCGCGGGCGCTCAAGCCGCTCGACTTCTGGTCGACCGTCTCGCCCGCCAGCATGCGCTTCACGATGGCAAGGCCGGTCTTGGAGAGATGCGTGCCGCCCAGCCGGTATTCGACGAAGGCGTCGTGGCTGATCGGGCACCAGCGCTTCAGCGTGTCGAGCATGGTCTCGGCATAGACGCGGATCTCGTACTGCGCATGGGCGTCGGCCCGCAGCGACAGGAAGTGCATGAGATTGTGGAGGTTGGTCTTCCAGTACCACTGCGTATAGAAGCCGAGCGACAGGTTCATGCGGGCCAGTTCGCGCGCGAGGCCCGAACGCTCGGGATCGAGCGGCGCACCGGCTTCACCCTCGTTCAGCATCTCGAGATAGTGCTCGTAGACCAGCTCGGCGTCCTTCTTCAGCAGGTCGAAGACGCGCTCGGCCTCCTTGCCCGCCAGCACGGCGTCGCGCCCCTGCCGGTTCATCGCGCTTTGCGCCGCGAGATGTTCGGGCTTCGGCACGTAGAACTCGTTGTCGAGGATCGAGTAGCGCGCGGAATACTCGTTCACGTTGGCGGTGCGATGGCGGATCCACTGACGCGCCACGAAGATCGGCAGCTTCACGTGGTACTTGATCTCGCACATTTCGAACGGCGTCGTGTGGCGGTGCCGCATCAGGTAGTTGATGAGACCGCGATCCTCGCTGACCTTCTTGGTGCCGCGGCCGTAGCTCACGCGCGCGGCCTGCACCACGGCGGCATCGTCGCCCATGTAGTCGACGACGCGGACGAAGCCGTGATCGAGCACGGGCAGCGCCTGGTAGAGGATCTCCTCCAGCGCCGGAGCCACGGGACGCAGGGTCGGCTGGGCGCCGGCCCGGGCCTGGTCGATTTCAGCCTGCTGGTCGCTGGAGAGGGGCATCGGTTCATTGTCCTCGTTTGCGCCGGACTTTATGGGCGCGGAGCACCCCCGGCCATGGGGAAATATCCGATGATCACCCGCCTTCAAAATGCCGGCCGATGCGCCTATATAGGGCCTGTCGGGAAACCGACTATGGCGATAAACGCCGCGTGACATAAGCGTTTCGGACCCGGGGGCAGTACCCGGCGCCTCCACCATTATTTCTCCACCCTTGGGTGGAACCGATGGGGGCGAACCAGGATCGACGGGCGTGGTAAAGACGCGGTTTTTGCTCGGTATGGTTCCGCCGTGACGTTACACTCGCTGCTGCCGCCTAAACAGCGGACGTAAGCGCGGTCCGGGGGGCACCGGGCAACAGAAGCCCCCCACTCATCTTCCGGGTCATCTCCGCTTTCCTTCCCGGCGATTGACCGCTATTGCCATCGTTGACTCTCCCGCACCGCGGGCCGATGCTTTCACGAAATTTCCGACAGGCCATGAACGATCGCTTTCACTACGACGCTCTCGTCGACGATGCGCTGCGCAGCGTCGTGCGACGCGTGCTGACTCAGGTCGCGGAAACGGGTCTTCCGGGCTCGCATCATTTCTACATCAGCTTCCGCAGCGGCGATCCCGGCGTGGAGCTGCCGGAATATCTGCGCGCCAAGTATCCGGAAGAGATGACGATCGTGCTGCAGCACCAGTACTGGGATCTCATCCTGCACGACGATTGGTTCGAAGTGACGGTGAGCTTCAACAAGCAGCAGGAACACATAAAAGTTCCGTTCTCCGCGCTCTCCGCCTTCGTCGATCCGTCGGTGCGCTTCGGCCTGCAGTTCGACCGTCGCGACAAGGCCGGCGAGAAGCTCGACGGCGCGGCCGCGCCGGTGGGCGCCTCCGAGCCGACGCCGCTGCCGGTGCCGGAAAAGCGGCCCCCGCCCACCGAAGGCGAGGATGGCCAGGCGCCCGCGGAGGCTGCGGCCGACGACGCGGCCAAGCCCGAGGACGCCGCCTCCAAGGTCGTCAAGCTCGACAGCTTCCGAAAGAAGTAGGTAGACGCCGCGCCCCGGCTGCGGCAGGAAACCGGCGCCCCGACAGGGTCGCCAGGAGAGGACTCATGCCCGAATTCCAGTTCCAGGAAATGTTCCCGAGCCACGAGGACACGACGTCCTACCGCAAGCTCACTTCGGATTTCGTCGGCACGGCAAAGTTCAACGGCCGCGACGTGCTCACCGTCGAACCCGAGGCGCTGACGACCCTTACGGCGGCCGCGTTCCACGACATTTCCCACCTGCTGCGTCCGGGCCATCTCCAGCAGCTGCGCAACATCCTCGACGACGGCGAGGCCTCCGACAACGACCGCTACGTGGCGCTCGAACTGCTGAAGAACGCCAACATCTCGGCCGGCGGCGTGCTGCCGATGTGCCAGGACACCGGCACCGCCATCGTCATGGGCAAGAAGGGCCAGGCGGTGTGGACCGGCGGCGGCGACGAGGAAGCGATCGCCCGGGGCGTCTACAAGACCTACACCGAGACCAACCTGCGCTACTCGCAGGTCTCGCCGCTGTCGATGTTCAAGGAGGTGCAGACCGGCACCAACCTGCCGGCGCAGATCGACATCTACGCGACCGACGGCGACGCCTACAAATTCCTGTTCGTCGCCAAGGGCGGCGGATCGGCCAACAAGACCTACCTGCACCAGCAGACGCCGGCCGTGCTGAACGAGGCCTCGCTGCTCAAGTTCCTCGACACGCAGATCCGCACGCTCGGCACCGCGGCTTGCCCGCCCTATCACCTGGCCATCGTGGTCGGCGGCACGTCGGCGGAGATGAACCTCAAGACGGTGAAGCTCGCCTCGACCCGCTACCTCGATGACCTGCCCAGCGAGGGCAACAACAAGGGCGTGGCCATCCGCGATCGCGAGATGGAGCAGAAGGTGCTGGAGCTCACACGCCAGATGGGCATCGGCGCGCAGTTCGGCGGCAAGTATTTCTGCCACGACGTGCGCGTGATCCGCATCGCCCGCCACGGCGCCTCGGTGCCGATCGGCATCGGCGTCTCCTGCTCGGCCGACCGTCAGGCCGTCGGCAAGATCACGAAGGACGGCGTCTTCCTTGAACAGCTCGAGACCAACCCGGCGCACTTCATGCCGGACGTCGAGCCGACGCAGCTCTCGGGCAGCGTCGTGGCGGTCGACCTGAACAAGGGGATGGCTCACACGCTCTCGGTGCTCACCAGGCATCCGGTGAAGACCCGCGTGAACTTGAGCGGCACGCTGATCGTGGCGCGCGATTCCGCGCACGCCAAGCTCAAGGAGCGGCTCGACCGCGGCGAAGGCCTGCCGGACTATTTCAAGCAGTTCCCCGTCTACTACGCCGGTCCCGCCAAGACGCCGACCGGCATGGCGTCGGGCTCGTTCGGCCCGACCACGGCCGGCCGCATGGATTCCTATGTCGATCTCTTCCAGGCCAATGGCGGCTCGATGGTCATGCTGGCCAAGGGCAACCGCAGCAAGCAGGTCGTCGACGCCTGCAAGAAGCACAAGGGCTTCTATCTCGGCTCGATCGGCGGCCCGGCCGCGATCCTGGCGCAGGACGTCATCAAGAAGGTCGAGGTGCTGGAATATCCGGAACTCGGCATGGAAGCGATCTGGCGCATCCAGGTCGAGAACTACCGACGACAAGGGCAACGATTTCTTCAGCGACCTGAAGATCTGAAGGTTGCTGCCAACTGTCGTTCTGAGCGAAGCGAAGGACCTGGCAGAACGACCAGCGGACTTCGTTGCTGCCGCGAGATCCTTCGCTGCGCTCAGGATGACAAGAGGAGTGGTCCCGCTCTAGCTGCGGCAGCCTTCTTCCTTCGCGCACCAGCGGTCGATCCAGGCATCGCCGGTGCGCGCGTTGATGACGTGCAGCCAGGCGCCGCGGCAGCCGAGGATGCGAAAGACTTCCTCTTCGCCCTCCAGAGTCGCGAGTTTCCTGCCCATCGCACCGGGGTGGGTCTGCACGTTGAGCGGACCGTTCACGCGGGCATCGACCATGAGCAGGTCGGCCGGCATCCAACCCTGAGACCGGCCATCGCCCGTCGTGACGCGGGCCCAGCCGCCCTGGCTGCCCGACAGGCTGACCATCGCCCGTGCCCCGTCGGGCTCGGCCGACCGCGCCTGAACACGGCCGACGACGGGCGCGCCCATCGACGGCTCGGCGCGCAGCGGCACGAACTCGCCCTGTTGCAGCCATGTATAGGAATCGGTCGGCGTGCACGCATCGCTCTGCCCGGTGCTGGCGTCGACCGAACGCTCGACGACCGCAAACCCCGCAAGCACGGCGACCGTGCCGATCATGGCGCGAATCATCGTAGCCCTTCCCACTTCGTGCCGCCGGCTCCCCAGCCCGCGGCCCCCTTCACCCGTCGCCGTTGTAGGATCGGGTTGCAGCCACGTCGTGGCGCGGTTTGTAAGAATTGTTTCGCATCGCCGACGGTTTCTGGATCGACCGGCCCGTCCGCGCGCTACACTGGCCGCCATGGACCTCGCCAAGCAGCACCTCGACGTCGGCCTCTTCTCGACCAATCGCGACGACCAGCTCGCCTTCTGGCAGCAGACCGTCGGCCTGCCCTACGACCATATGGGCAAGCTGGGCGGCGGCATGCAGCAGCACCGCCACCACATGAACGGCTCGATCCTGAAGATGAACCATTCGCGCGGGCCGCTACCCGAGGCTCCCCCCTCGGGGATCGTCGGCCTCGAGATCGCTCGCGAAGGGCTGGCCGCGCCGCAGCCGCTGGCAGACCCCGACGGCAACAGGGTGACGCTGGTGCCGAAGGGCCTGAACGGCGTCGCGGGCATCGCGATCCTGCTCAAGGTCAACGATCCGGCCGCCCACGACCGGTTCTGGACGCACGCCATGCAGTTCGAGCGCGCCGGCGAGGGCCGCTATCGCTGCGGCGACTCGCTGGTCGTGGTGGCGGAGAAGGGCAAGGTCGAGAGCGCGGTCGGCCAGTGGCGCGGCCCCGGCTATCGCTACATGACGGTGCAGGTGTGGGATTGCCTCGCCGAATATGCGGGCATCCTCGAACGCGGCGGCGCCTCGGGCGGCGAACCGCGCGTGCTGGGCGACACGGTGCGCTTTGCATTCGTCTGCGATCCCGACGGCAATCACATCGAGATCAGCCAGCGCGCGTCCCTGACGGGCGGAGCGCTCTGAGACAGGCAAGGACGCCCGAGGGCGTCCCGACGTCCTGACTACCGCTTGCCCTTGCGCGCCTTGCGGGCGGCGTAGCGGGCGTCGCGGGCGGCCTTCTGCTCGGCCTCGGACAGCACCGGCTTGGCGGCACGCCGCGCGGCACGTTCGGCCTCCGCGGCTTCGGCTGCTGCCTTGGCTTCTGCAGCCGCTGCAGCGGCTGCCGCTTCCGCCGCGGCCACGATTGCGTCCGCAGCTGCCTTCGCCGCGGCGGCTTCGGCCGCGATGCGCGCCTCTTCCGCCCGCTTGGCTTCCCGGCGCTCGTTCTCGCGAGCCTCGCGCGCAGCCGCTACGGCAGCGCGCTCGGCCTGCTTCTTGAGGAGTTCCGGATCGTTGGCCTTCGCCTTGGCCTTGTCGAGCAAGGCCTGCTTGGCTGCCGCGGCGGTCGCAAGGCGATCGCCGAAATCCACGTTCCTGCCGCTCATGGTCCTGGTCTTTACTCCGCCGCCGCAGCGGCCTGCTTCTTGGCCCGCTTGCGATCCTCGAGATTGAGGAACCGCTTGCGCAACCGGATGGACTTCGGGGTGATCTCGACGAGTTCGTCTTCTTCGATATACGCGATCGCCTGCTCGAGCGACATCTTGCGCGGGGGCGTGAGGCGAACCGCCTCGTCCTTGCCGGCGGCGCGGATGTTGGTGAGCTGCTTGCCCTTCAGCACGTTGATCTCGAGATCGGTGCCACGGCTGTGCTCGCCGATGATCATGCCCATGTAGACGGACACGCCGGGCTCGATGAACATCGGGCCGCGATCCTCAAGCTTCCACATCGCATAGGCGACCGAGGTGCCCTCTTCGTTGGCGATCAGCGCGCCGTTGCGCCGGCCGGCGATCGGGCCGCGATAGAGACCGTACTCGTGGAACAGGCGGTTCATCACGCCCGTGCCGCGCGTGTCGGTCAGGAACTCGCCGTGATAGCCGATCAGGCCGCGCGACGGGGCGTAGAACACCAGGCGGCATGTCCTGCAACTCGCCCTTGCGCAGCGAGATCTGCTCGACGACGGCGCCGGTATAGGCGTCGTCGACGTCGATCACGACTTCCTCGATCGGCTCCAGGCGCTGGCCGGTGACCGGATCGGTCTTGAACAGCACCTTCGGACGGCCGACGGCGAGCTCGAAGCCCTCGCGGCGCATCGTCTCGATCAGCACGCCGAGCTGCAGTTCGCCACGGCCCGCCACTTCGTAGGAATCGGCGTTCTCGGTATCGGTGACGCGGATCGCCACGTTGCCCTCGGCCTCGCGCATCAGGCGCGCGCGGATCATGCGGGTCGTGACCTTGTCGCCTTCCTTGCCGGCGAGCGGCGAGTCGTTGACCATGAAGGTCATGGCGAGAGTCGGCGGATCGATCGGCTGCGAGGAGATCGGCTCCGAAATCGTCAGATCGCCCAGCGTGTCGGCCACGGTGGCGACCTTCATGCCGGCAATGGCCACGATGTCGCCCGCCTCGGCCGATTCGAGCGCCACGCGCTCGAGGCCGCGGAAGGCCAGGACACGCGTGATGCGGGTCTGCTCCAGTTCCTTGCCGTCGCGGCTGAGCGCCTTGACCATCGAGTTCGGCTTGATCGAGCCCGACAGGACGCGGCCGGTGAGGATGCGGCCGAGGAAGTTGTCGGCTTCGAGCGTCGTCACCAGCATGCGGAAGGCGGGATCCGGATCGATCTTCGGCGCCGGCACATGCTTCACCAGCAGCTCGAACAGCGGCGTCATGTCCGTGTGCTCGGCTTCCAGCGAAGTGGCGGCCCAGCCCTGGCGGGCCGAGGCGAAGAGCGTCGGGAAGTCGAGCTGCTCGTCCGAGGCGTCGAGCGCCGAGAACAGGTCGAACACCTCGTCGTGCACTTCGTGGGCACGGGCGTCGGACCGGTCGACCTTGTTGATCAGCACGATCGGCTTCAGGCCGAGGCGAAGCGCCTTGCCGAGCACGAACTTGGTCTGCGGCAGCGGCCCTTCGGCCGCGTCGACCAGCAGCACCACGCCGTCGACCATCGAGAGAATGCGCTCGACCTCGCCGCCGAAGTCGGCGTGGCCCGGCGTGTCGACGATGTTGATACGCGTGCCGTGCCACTCGACCGAGGTCGCCTTGGCAAGGATCGTAATACCCCGTTCGCGCTCGAGGTCGTTCGAGTCCATGGCGCGCTCGGCGACCTGCTGGTTCTCGCGGAAGGTGCCGCTCTGCTTCAGCAGGCAATCGACCAGAGTGGTCTTGCCATGGTCGACGTGCGCGATGATCGCGACGTTGCGGATGTCCATAATGATTTGTCCGGAGGGGTTGATTGGGCGCGCTTATACGCACGCTCTGTGACGGCGGCAAGGCAGGGAGAGGAGGCGTCTTGCCGCTGCGGGGCCCCGCTGCCACAGTCCCGCCATGCGCAAACGCTCGGTCACCATCGATGGCCATCGCACCAGCATCTCGCTGGAAGATGCCTTCTGGACGGAGCTTTTAGCCCTTTCGGGGGAGCGCGGCCTGTCGCTGAACGCCCTCGTCACGGAGATCGATCGGGGCCGGGCGGAGAGCGGCGGCAACCTGTCCAGCGCCCTCCGGCTTCATGTCCTCGCCGAGCTGAAGCGGCGCACGATCAGTCGAGCTTGAAGCCCCGGGCGCGCACGAATGCGCCGAAATCGGCCCGCTCCGGCACCGAATATTGCCGTGCCTTGTCCTCCGACCATCCGTAGCCCGCGTCCTCGCCGAATTTTTCCACGAAGCGCTGGGTTTTGTAGGGCTGGGTCTCGTTGCGACGCCGGTCGTAGGCCTCGACCTTCTCCCGCAGCCCCGTCTCGTCGTAGCGGTCCCGGTGAATCGACACGTCCAGCCCGAGCCGCGGGCTCATCACTCCCTCGAAGGACGGCCAGCCCACCCCGAGTCCGGCGACCGGAAACACATGCTGCGGCAGCCCCAGCACGTCCGCGACCTGGGCGGCCTGGTTGCGGATCTGGCTGATCGGGCAGGTCCCGAGCCCGACCCGGTCGGCCGCGGCGATGAAAGTGGCCAGGGCGATGCCAGCATCGACGGCGGCATTGAAGAACGGATCGAGATGGTCGTTCACGAACGGGCGGCCGCGCCATTCGAACAGCAGCCGGTGGCGCCGGTTGTTGCCGCAGAACACCAGCAGCGCCGGGCCGGCCGCGGCCCAGGGATTCTCCGGAATCAGGGCCTGGAGCTTCTCGCGCTGGGCCTTGTCCGTGACGATCACGATGTCGGCCTGCTGCAGGTCGCTCTTGGAGGGTGCCGACAGCGCCACGGCGCAGAGCGTGTCGAGCAGTGCCGGATCGAGTGGCCGGTCGGAATAGCGCCGCACGACGCGGCGGTTGGCCATCTCGGCCAGGACCTCGACGCCCTTCGGGGCCTCGGTCAACGCAGGGGCGGAACCGAACCGCGCCTTCAGCACGGACTTCAGACGATCGAGCACGGCAACTCCTCAGCGACCGAAAATATTGGGAATGGGGATCGGGATGTTCGGAATGATGGACCGCGGTTGCCCTGGCAACACCTGCTCGAGCTGCTGGATGCCCGGCAGGGTGCTCGCCATGCCCGGCGGGTCCTTGGCGGTGCCGCGCGAGACGTTGAGCGACGGCGAGGACATCGCCCCGCGCGCGGTCGTGATCAGGTACGGCGCCGCCCCGTCCTCGGCGATGTAGAAATTGACCGTCGTGTCGGTGGTCGAGGCGCCGAGATTGGTGCGCGTGGATATCCGTGCCGTCGCGCGATTGCCCTGTACCGCGAGGCCTCTGTCGGTCAGCACGCCTCCGGCGATGTCGACATGGCCCGAGATCGGGCTGTCGTGGTTCACGAAGCGATTCAGCACCAGCGAGATCGCGTTCAGCATGCTGGTGGGCGACATGCCGCGCTGGCCAATGGCACCCAGCATGTTCCCCAGCGTCTGGTCGATCACTGTGCTGGCGGCGCCTGCGGCCATCGAGCCCAGCATCTGCAGGGCCTTGTCGGCGCCGATGAAGATATGGCCCCCCAGCTGAGCCCCGCCGGCCATCGAGGCGCGGATCTGGTCCGACGTCGTGCCGCCGCCGCGCAGCGTGATCCCGTTGGCGTTCAGCTTGCCGTCGACCGTCACCTTCACCGCGCTGCCGAACTCGTTGGTGCCCGAGGTGCTGCGCAGCATCTGGCCCAAGAAGATATTGTTGGCGTCGCCCCTGAAGTCGATCGAGAGCGCGGGCTGCGTCGCGTTGACCGTACCCGCCAGCGCCAGCGAGCCGCCGAACAGCGAGCCCTTGAAGTGCTGGACCGTCAGGACGCCGTCCTTGAGCGTCGCCGCCAGATCGGCATTGCCGATCCGCATCGGCGCACTGATCAGCGTGCCGGCGGCCAGCTTCAGCGAGCCGTCGATGCTGCGCAGCGGCGCGGTGTCGATCGGCTTGGCGGCCGCCGCCTGACCGCGGCCCGCCGGACGCGCGGGCGCGCCGCCGCCTCCGCTGCCGCCGATCCGGTCGAGATCGAGCGTGGTCGCGCGCAGGTCGGCATTGACGGTCGTCCGGCCGGTCAGCCGGGCATCGATCGATCCGTCGAGCGCCTGGCCGTTCAGCACGAGGTTGCCCTTGTAGGCGGCCGATTGCGGCATGCCTTTGGATGCGCCCGGCAGCGACAGGGTGCCGGTCGCCTTCACGCTCTGGCCGGCCATGTTGATGGCGACATCGCGCAGGGTGAGCTGCTCGATCGTGCCGGCGATGCCGCCGCTGGCGCTCACCGCGCCGAGGTCCGACGGCGCCGTGGTGCCCGCGACCTTCAGCACGCGGCTGAGATCGGGTGCCTCGAAGTTGAAGGCGATGTCCGGCCGCGGCATCGGCGCTGAATAGTTGGCGACGCTGCCGCGCACCGCGAGTCGCCCGCCCCCCAGGTTCGAGATCTTGATGTCGTTCAGCCGCAGCGTACTGCCCTGCAGCGCCACGTCGACATCCACTCCCTGGATCGTCTCCTTGTTGTAGATGAGCCTGGCCACCCTGGCCTTGAGGCCGACCGAAGGTCCCGCGACAGCCGGCGCGGACGCCGGCCCGGTGGCGGCCGAAGACGGCGTTGCCGGCTTCTGCTGTGCCGGCGTCTTCACCAGGAAGGAATCGAGATCGAGCGTATCGAGAGAAACGCTTGTCACGATCGACAGCGGCACGCCGAACGTGACGGTCACGCCACCGCTGCCCTTGAGATCGTCGAGCTCGAAGACCGCATCGCTCACCTGCACGTTGCCGCCGGTCGAGGACATGCGGCCACGCAGGCTGAGCCTTTGCAGCTTGGACGGCGGGACTGACGAGACGTCCACGGCGAGCCACGCGAGCGTCTCGCGCAGCTTGGGGCCGACCAGGCTGAACTGGCCGGTGACGCCCGGCCGAGCCGCATCGCCCGTCAGGGTCGATTGCGCCTGCAGGACCATGTCGCCCGGCAAGGTCGCGGCGAGCTTCGGGACGGCGACGGCACCGCCTTTGGCCTCGAGTTCGAGTGCGACGTTCCGGACCGGCTGCTTGTTGTAGATCACCTCGCCGAGTTCGAAGGCGAGCTTGGCATTGAGGTCGCCGAAGAAGCCGCCGCCGGATGCGTTGGTATTGCCCGGCGCGGCCGGTGCCGCCTGCGGTGCAGGCGACGTCGCCGGCGATGAAGGCTGCTGGAGCGCGGCCAGCCAGCGGTCGAGATCGAGCTTCGGGACCGAAAGCTTGCCCTCGACGCCGAGTTTGGGCTTCAGCGTGACCGCAAGCGTGCCGGAACCGCTGTCCTGGCCCAGCGCCATCTTGAAGTCGCGCGCGGCAAAGGCGGTCTGCGAGACGTCGATGGCGCCGTCGAAGGTGAACTTGCCGGCGAGCAAGGGCGGCAGGGGCGGTTCGGGCTGGCCCGAGAGCTTGACCAGCGTGCCGACGAAGGTCGTGAGCGAATCGGCCGAGACCGAGGCGATCCCGGAAACCTTTGCCGCCGCGCCCAGCTCGCTCAGCGTGCCCTTGAAGCCGAGCTTGCCGCCGCCGGCCTGCAGGGTGACGTCGGCGCTATGGCCGTTGGCACCGCGCGCGCCGACCGCGAGATCGAGCTTGAGCGGCGCGCCGTTCACGGTGGCGCCGCCCGCCAGAGTATAGGGTCCGTCGATGGAGCCGACCGACGCCGAGAAGTTGGCCTTCTCGCCAACCACGGACAGGCCCGCCTTCGAATCGCTGAAAATCAGCGTGCCGTTGTCGATGGTAAGCCGGCCGAGCGACAGCGGCCGCGGCGAGCTTGGCTTGGCGGCGGCGGGCTTCGCTTCGGCGACCGACGGCGCGAACTCCCAGTTCGGCTTGCCCGCGGCGTTGATCTCCAGAACGATCTTCGGCTCGACCAGCGTCACCTCGCCGACCTCGATCCTGCCGACGAGCAGGGCAAGCAGGGAGGGCTGCACGGTGACCGACTTGACCTCGACCATGTTGGCGTTCTTCGAGCCGGCGGCGTTGAAGAACTTCACGCCCGTCACGGAAACGGTCGGCGTGGGCAGCAGCGAGAGCGAGATGGGTCCGTCGATCACGAGGTCGCGGCCGGTCGCGGTCTTGACCTGCTGCACGATCAGCGGCTTGTAGGAATTGACGTTTATCAGCGCGGGCGCCGCGACGAGGGCGGCGACGAGCACGACTGCGAGACCGCCGCCGCCGATCAGGAGACGCTTGCGTGTGGTTGGTGTCATGGCAGGCCTCCCCGGTCCGGCTCATGCCGAGACTAGCGCATCGGCTGCAACCGCGGCATAGAGAAATCCATGGCCGAGATCCTGAACCTGCGACGCGCCCGCAAGGACAAGGCGAAACGCGAACGCGAGACGGAAGCCGACGCCAACCGGCGCCGCTTCGGCCGCACGCGCGCGGAGAAAGAAGCCGACAAGGACGCGGCGGAACGCACCGTGCGCACGCTCGACGGCAAGCGGCTCGAGCCGGAGAAAGACTGACCGCGGCTGACGCCAGCAAAAACCGCCGTCGTCCTGAGCGGAGTGAGCGCAGCGAACGCAGTCGAAGGACCTCTTTCTCTGCGAAACGTCATGCGCCGGAAAAGAGGTCCTTCGACTGCGCCGCCCCTCGGGCGACTTCGCTCAATACGACGGCTATTTTGATTGGCGCCTAACGCGCTGGGCGGTTGATCGCCAGTCGCTCGAAGAAAGTGCGTGTGCTCTGGTCGGCGCCGGGCCCGGCTACCGCGCGCACGTTGGTGAGTTCCAGCCGCCGTCCGCTGACGGCATCGATCAGCACGGGATCGAGCGGCGTGTTGCCGGCGCGGTCGACCAGGTCCATCGGCCGGCCGTCGCGCGAAGCGGCGCCGAACCGGTCGCCCCACTGCTTGAGCCCGACGATCACGGTGAACAGCGCCGCGCCTTTTTCGGTAAGACGATATTCGTGGCGCAGCGGACGCTGGCGATAGGCGATCTTGCGGAAGACGCCGGCCTCCACGAGTTTCTTCAGTCGCGCGGTCAAGACGTTGCGCGCGATGCCGAGATTCTCCTGGAAATCGTCGAAGCGGCGCACGCCGTAGAAGGCGTCGCGCACGATCAGCAGCGTCCACGGCTCACCGACCACGTCGAGCGCCGACGCGATCGAGCAGTTCATCTGTTCATAGGAGGTACGCCGCATGACCGAAAGTATAGGGCGACGAACGCGCGACGCAATCTAGGGACGCGGCCCGAGCCTCAGGATGAGATAGCCGACGATCGCCGACAGCAGCGATCCTGCAAGAACACCCAGGCGAACCTGGGACTCGAACTGGGGATCGGGAAATGCCAGCGTGCCGATGAACAGGCTCATCGTGAAGCCGATGCCACCGAGGATCGAGACGCCATAGAGCGACCGCCATGATCCGCCGGCAGGCATCGACGCAAGGCCGAGAGCGATCAGCAGTCCCGCGCCCAGCACGATGCCGACCTGTTTGCCGATGAAGAGGCCGGCCATGATACCGAGCGGAATTGGCGCGGCGAGGGCGGCCAGGGACAGGCCCGCGAGCGAGAGGCCCGCATTGGCGAAGGCGAAGACCGGCATGATGAACCAGGCCGACCACGGCTTCAGAACATGTTCGAGCCAGATCGCGGGCCGCGCCTCGTCGGCCTCTCCGGCCGACTTCAGGGGGATGAACATGGCGAGCGCGACGCCGGCGAGCGTCGCATGCACGCCGGACTTCAGGACGGCCAGCCAGAGCACGGCACCGACGAGGAGATACGGCGCGAGGCGGCGTACGCCGAAACGATTGAGCGCCGCCAGAACCACCAGGCAGAGCCCGGCCACGACGATCGACACGACCGAAAGCTGGCTCGTGTAGAACACGGCGATCACCAGGATGGCGCCGAGATCGTCGACGATGGCCAGCGTCGTGAGGAACACCTTGAGAGACAGCGGCACGCGACTGCCCAGTGCCGCCAGTACACCGAGCGAAAACGCGATGTCGGTCGCCGCCGGGATCGCCCAGCCACGCAGCGCCACCGGATCGGACCAGTTGAAGGCGGCATAGAGTGCGGCCGGCACGACCATGCCGCCAACGGCGCCGGCGATCGGCAGCGCCACCTGCGAGGGCCGCGAGAGTTCGCCTTCGACGACCTCGCGCTTGATCTCGAGGCCGACGAGCAGGAAGAAGACGGCCATCAGCCCGTCGTTGATCCAGAGCAGCAGCGGCTTGTACACGCCGAAGCCCTGATGCTCGTAACCCACCTTCGCGCCCAGGAACTGCTGGACCGCGTCCCGCAGCGGCGAGTTCGCCAGCACCAGGGCCAGGATCGCGGCGCCGAGCAGGGGAAGCGCCGAGGCTGCCTCGCTGTCGATGAACGCCTTGAACCTGTTTCCTGCCTTGTGTGCAGCCACGTCGCCCCCTCAAATGCAGAGCGCCCGGGTCTTGCGACCCGGGCGCTCGTTAGTCAGTCGCTCCGGTAGGGCTAGTCGCGGGACTGGCCCATGAAGCTCATCAGGAACTGGAACAGGTTCACGAAGTCCAGGTAGAGGCTGAGAGCGCCGAACACGGCGACCTTCTCGATCATGTCCGTGCCCCAGGCCTCGGAGTACTGTTCCTTGATCTTCTGGGTGTCGTAGGCGATCAGGCCCGAGAAGATCAGCACGCCGGCGGCCGAGATGATGAAGCTCATCGTGCCCGACGGCCAGATCATGTTGACGATACCGGCCAGGATCAGGCCGATCACGCCCATGAACAGGAACTTGCCCATCGCCGTCAGGTCACGCTTCGTCGTGTAGCCGTAGAGGCTCAGCGCGCCGAAGGCGGCGGCCGTCACGAAGAAGGTGCGCGCGACGCTGGCACCCGTGTAGCGGAACAGCACGAGCGACAGGCTGACGCCCATCAGGGCCGTGACCGTCCAGTAGACCGCCTGTACCGCGGCGGTGCTCATCTGAGCGGCGCGGAACGAGACGAGCAGCAGCAGGCCGAGCGGCGCGAAGATCGCGATCCAGCCCAGCATGTTCAGTCCGACGACGCGACCCGACTGAACCTGGAAGAACAGGCTGGCGAGTTCCGGCGAGCTGAACAGACCGAAAGCCACGATGCCCGACAGCGCGAGCCCCGAAGCCATGTAGTTGTACACCCGCACCATGTGGGCGCGGAGACCGACATCAAACGACGCCTGGTCGGCGACTGTGCCGGCGCGGTTGAAGGTGCCGAAGTTCGGATTTGCCATTTGGTTTTCAAGCCTCCAAGGGGGCCTCGTTTGCCGAGCCCCTTCGACGGATAATCTGGGGTCGCAGCGCGACTGAATCAATAGCCAAGACACCCCAGCGGGATTCCAATTTGGACCCGTTCCGGGGAATAATTAGCTCACTCGTTGCGCAACAAGGCAAGGGGTCTTTGCCGCAATGCCGCCAAAGTTCCCGCCAGCCCGAACGCCAGGGTGAGCGCCATGGCCCCCAGCGCAACCGCCACGGCCACCGTCGGCAGGAACGTCCATTCGAGGTTCATCAGGCGGCGGACCACCAGATAGGCCGCCAGCGTGCCGACGCCCAGGGCCGCCACGGCGGTCGCGAGGCCGAGGAAGGCGAACTCCCAGGCGAAGGTCCCGGCGATGCGGGCCCGGGTCGCGCCCAGGACCTTCATGACCACGGCCTCGTGGACGCGCCGGCGCTGGGTGGCGAGCATCGCCCCCGCCAGCACCAGTACGCCCGCCAGGATGCTGAGGAAGCCGATGACCCGGCTGGCCAGGCCGATATTGCCCAGCACGCCGGCGGCGGTCTCGATGGCGTCGCGGATGCGCACCACGGTGACGTTGGGGAACTGGTCGGTGACCGCCTTGAAGATCGCGTCCTCCGCATCGGGCGTCGACTTCACCGTGGCAAGGAAGGTGTGCGGTGCCTTGTCGAGCGTGCCGGGCGAATAGACGAACACGAAGTTGATGGAGAGCGTCGTCCATACGATGCGTCGCAGCGAGGCGATCTTGGCCTCGATGTCGCGGCCGAGAATGTTCACCGTGATCGTATCGCCCAGTCCCAGCCCGAACTGCTTCGCGAGGTTCTCGTCGAAGGAAATGAGCTGCGGCCCCCGATAGTCGGGCGGCCACCACTCGCCCTCCACGATCCGGGACCCCTCGGGCGGCGTCGCGGAATAGGTCACACCGCGATCGCCCTCGACTGCCCAGCGCGCATCGGAAGGCACGGCAACCTCGCCGATCGGCTTACCGCCGATCTTGACGATGCGGCCGCGCAGCGACGGTACCTTGTCGAGAGCACCGGCGCCCGGAATGGCGGCGATGGCCTTTTCGAAGGCCGGCATCTGGCTCGACTGGATGTCGACGAAGAAGAAGGCCGGGGCGTCCCCGGGGATGCGTTGCGTCAACTGCTCGCGCAGATTGCCCTCGATCAGGGCCGTGGCCACCAGCACGGTGAGGCCGAGCCCCAGCGAGAGCATGACGATCGGCGTCGGCGCGCCCGGCCGGTGCAGGTTGGCCAGCGCCAGCCGGAGCGCCGCATACTTCGGCTTGCCTACCCACGCCGCTCCCAGCATCAGCAGCCGCGCCAGCAGCGGGAAGGCGATGAAGGCGCCGACCGAGCCCAGCACGAAATAGGCCGCGATGCGGCGGCTGTCGGCGGTGAAGACGGTGAAGGCCGCGAGCGCCATGGCCACGGCGGCGATCACCAGCGCATCGCGCCAGGCCAGCCGGCCGCCCTGCTGCACCACGGCGCCACGCATCAGCGTCGCGGCCGACACGCTGCGCGCCTGCATCAGCGGCACCAGCGCGAACAGCAGCGAGACGAGCAGGCCGAATCCGGCAGCGGTCGCCAGCGGCCCGGCGTAGAGGGCGACGCGCGCGCGCACCGGCAGGACGTCGGCGATCATCGATTGGGCGACGAACGGCAGCGCCGCGCCGATCACAAGGCCGATCCCGACGCCCAGCGCCGTCAGGGCGGCGAGCTGTATGAAATAGGTGGCGAAGACCAGCCGCTCCGGCGCGCCCATGCATTTCAGGGTGGCGATGGTCCGCAGGCGGGCCGCGAGGAAGCTCGAAACGGCATTGCCCACGCCCACGCCGCCGACCAGCAGCGAGGCGAGGCCGATCAGCCCAATGAACTGCGTCAGGCGATCGAGCCAGAAGCGGATGCCCCCGCCGGCATCGGCGAGGCCCCTCACCCGCCAGCCGGCATCGGGAAAGCGCGCCTTCAGGGCCTCGATGACTGCGCGATCCGACCGGCCGGGAGGCAGGCGCAAGCGATATTCCCAGGTGAGCAGGCTGCCGGGCTGCACCAGTCCCGATTCGACGGCGGCTTCCAGCGGGATCATCAGGCGCGGGCCGAGGCTCGCGAACGCATTGAGACCACGGTCGGGTTCGCGGGCGATGATGCCGCGCACCTCGACGGCCACGTCGCCGATCCGCAGCATGTCGCCGGGCGCCATGTTCATGCGGCGCAGCGCCGATTCCTCGACGGCGGCGCCCCAGATTCCGTCGCGCTTGCCCATTGCGTTCGCCAGCGTGCCGCCATCGGCCAGTTCGACCTTGCCGTAGAGCGGATAGGCGGGCTCGACGGCCTTGAGCTGCACCAGCGTCGGCCGGCCGTCGGACTTGGTCGGACGTGCCATCGCGCGGCTGTCGAGCCAGCGCACCATCTGGCCCTGCTCCCGCATGAACGCCATCTGCTCCGGCGTGGCCTCGCGATAGAGCAGCGAGATCGCGACATCGCCGCCCAGGATCTCGCGGGCGTCGGCGCGCAGCCCCTCTTCGACAGCACGGCTGAAGGACAGAATCGCGGCGATGGCGCCGACACCCAGCGCCAGGCAGGCGATGAACAGCCGGAAGCCACCGAGGCCGCTGCGCATCTCGCGGCGGGCGAGGCGGAAGGCGAGGCTCATGATCCGGCTGTCACTGCGCGGCGAGCGCGCGCAGGCGATCGTCGGCGACCAGAAGGCCGTCGGCGATGCGCAGCACCCGATCGCAGCGTTCAGCGAGGCCCATATCGTGGGTGATCAGGATCAGGGTCGCATTGTCGGTTCGCGCCACCTCGAACAGCAGATCCATCACCTGCTTGCCGGTGGCGCCGTCGAGATTGCCGGTCGGCTCGTCGGCCAGCATGAGTTTCGGCCGGCCGACGAAGGCCCGGGCCACGGCCACGCGCTGCTGCTCGCCGCCCGAGAGTTGCGCCGGATAGTGGCCGATGCGATGGCCGAGGCCGACGCGTTTCAGCGCGGCTTCGGCCTGTTCGAAGGCGTCGGAGCGCCCGGCGAACTCCAGCGGCAGCGCCACGTTCTCGTGCGCCGTCATGGTCGGAATGAGATGGAAGCCCTGGAAGACGATGCCGATATGATCGCGCCGCAGCCGCGCCCGGTCGTCGTCGCCCATCGGGCCCATGTCCTTGCCCACGACCTCGACCCGGCCGGAGGTGGCGCGCTCGAGCCCGCCGGCCACCATCATCAGACTCGACTTGCCGGCACCCGAAGGACCCACCACCGCCGCAATCTCGCCGGCTGCGATGTCGAGAGTGATGCCACGCAGGATATTGACCGTGCCTGCGTCACTCGCCATGTCGAGATGCACGTCGGTCAAGCGAACGATGGGAAGCGGCTCGGCCAAGCGGGCTCCTGGGACAGGTATGATGAAACTGCAAACTCGATATGGTGGTTTTACGGCAGCGGTCAATTCACGGATCGCGGCGTTCCTGGCGATTGTCCTGTCCCTTGCGGTCGCGACGGGTGCCGCAACGGTGCATGCACAAACCGAGCCGGTGAAGCTCGCGATCCTGGGAGACAGCCTGGCGGCGGGTTATGGGCTCGCACCCGCGCAGGCGTTCCCCACGCGGCTGCAGGCGGCGCTCAAGGACAAAGGCCGCAACGTCACCGTCATCAATCACGGCGTTTCGGGAGACACGACGGCCGGCGGACTGGAGCGGATCGACTGGATGATGGCCGACAAGCCCGACATCGTGATGGTCGAACTGGGCGGCAACGACATGCTGCGCGCCCTCGATCCGGGCGCGACCGAGCGCAATCTCGACGCCATCGTCGGCAAGCTGAAGCAGGCCGGCGCCACGGTCTGGCTGGTCGGCATGCTGGCGCCGCGCAACTTCGGCTCCGAGTACGTCCAGCAGTTCGACGGCCTCTACAAGAAGCTCGCCGACAAACACGGCGTGCCGCTCTATCCCTTCTTCCTCGACGGCGTGGCTCAGGATCCCGCGCTCAACCAGCCCGACGGGATCCATCCCAACGCCAAGGGAGTCGACGTCATCGTCGAGCGCATCCTGCCCTTCGTGACGAAGAATCTCGACGATGCCGCGTCTGTTCGTCGCCCTGCCCGTCCCTGACGAGATCGCCGACGCGCTGTCGGCGCTGCAGTCGGGCGTGCCCGATGCGCGGTGGGTACCGCAGGAGAATCTGCACGTCACGTTGTGCTTCGCGGGCGAGGTTCAGGGCGGCACGATGCGCGACTTCGAGGAGGAGCTCGCTGACATCGCCGGCCCGCCCTTTTCCGTGACGATCGCCGGCGTCGACCAGTTCAGCAGCGGCAAGCAACCCCGCGCGCTGGTCGCCCTGGTCGAACGCAGCGAGCGACTCGACTGGCTGCAGCAGAAAGTAACGGCAGTCGCGCGCAACTGCGGCATCGAGGTCGAACGCCGCAAGTACCGCCCGCACGTGACCCTGGCGCGTTTCCCCGTCGGTGCCGAGACCGGCCATCACATCGCGCAATTCATGGCGAGCCACGGGACTTTCCGCCGGGAGCCCTGGGTGGCCGAGCACTTCACACTCTATTCGAGCCGCACCGGCCGCGGCGGACCGATCTACACGGCCGAAGCGGAGTATCCGCTGACGTTCTGATCATAAAAGAAAAAGGTCCCTCACTTCGTTCGGGATGACACCCTTTCTTGCATCAGCGCACTGCGCCGATCTCAACAAAATTGTCATCCCGAACGAAGTGAGGGACCCTTCGCATTCTCTCCTCACACGAACGTCAGCAGCCGCCGCGGATTGCCGACCAGGATGGCGTCGATCTCGGCCTCGCTGTAGCCGCGCTTCTTCATCATCGGCACGACGTTGCGGAAGATATGGCCATAGCCGTGGCCGCCGAAGCTGGCGAGGCGCGTGCGGTAGCAGATGTCGTGGCTGATCACGACGCGCTCGAGATGGCCCGCCTCGATCAGCGCGCGGATCAGCCTGAGCCGCGTCGCATCGTTGGGCATGTCGATGTCCGACAGGCCGTAATAGCTCGACTCCTGGCCGAACAGGTCGAACTCCACCGTCACGCCCGATTCGGCCAGCTTCAGCAGGCGCGGCTCGTCGAAGACGGTGCGGTCGATGTGGCTGATGACGATGCGCTCGGTCGGGAACCCCGCGGCTTTCGCGAAATCCGCGATCTCCTGCGGCTGGTCGGGGTCGCGCCCGGGATGGACGTTGATCGCGGCACCGGTCTCGGTCGCGGCGATGAACGCGCCCCGCATCACGCGCTTCTCGGTGTCGGTCCACGGCGACTGGCAGCCGATCTCGCCGATCATGCCGGCGCAGACGTCGGTGCCCCAGGCGCCGTCGTGGATCTGGCCGATCATCTCGGCGGCGAAGTCCTCGACCGAGCGATCGTGGTTCTTCGGATCCTGGTAGTCGTTCACGTAATAGCCGCAGCCCATCACGAGATGGACGCCCGTGCCGGCGGCGATGCGGCGCAAGCCATTCGGATCGGGCGAGAGGCCGCCGCACGACAGTTCGACGATGGCGTCGCCGCCCTCGTGCTTCATCATCGCCACCTCGCGGGTGGCGATGTCCTCGAGGTCGAGCATGTACTTGCGGCCGGCTGCCAGGTATTCTCCAGCGTGATCTCGGGGCCGAGATCGTTGTCGGAGCGCGTGCCGGGCGGGCGGATGTCGCAGAGCACATGCTCGTGCATCAGGGTGCGCCCCAGCTTCCCGGGCTCGATCGGCCCGAGAACGGTCTGGATCTTTCCCTTCAGGTCGGGACGGCTCATTGCGGCTCCAGCTTGGCGGCCTCAACGACCTTCTTCCACTTCGCGTACTCGGCGGTCATGTGCTTGGAGAGGTCTTCGGAGGATCCGCCCAGTTCGGCGGCACCGGCGTCGCGAATCTTCTTGATCACGTCCGGCTGCTTGGACGCCTTCACCAGCTCGTCCGAGAGCTTCTTCACGATCTCCGGAGGCGTGCCGGCCGGCGCGGCCACGTACCACCAGGGCGCGGCGTCGAAGCCCGCGAAGCCCTGCTCGGCGATGGTCGGCGTGTCCGGCAGCGCGAACCAACGCTTGCCCGAGCTCACGCCCAACGCCCGGAGGGTTCCGGACTGAATGTGCGGCAGGTAGGGCGGCAGGTTGTCCATTGTGCTGGGGATGTGCCCGGCCAGCAGGTCCTTCAGTACCAGCGAGCTGCCGCGATAGACGACATGCTCGACCTTGAAGCCCGCGAGCGACTGGAAATACTCCATCGCCAGGTGACCGGTGCCCCCGATCGCCGGAGAGCCGAAGCTCACCTTGTTGGGGCCCTGCTTCTTGCAATATTCGACATATTCCTTGGCGGTCTTGACCGGCATGTCGGGATGCACCGCGAGCACGTTCGCGACCTCGCCGAACAGCGCCACCGGCGCGAAGCTCTTCACGCTGTCGTAGGGCATGTTCTTGTAGAGGAACTGGTTGGTGACGGCGGTGCCGACGGTGCCGAGCAGCAGCGTATAGCCGTCGGCCGGGGACTTGGCGACGATCTCGGCCCCGACGTTGCCGCCGGCGCCACTCTTGTTGTCGACCACGAAGGTCTGGCCCCAGACTTCCTGGAGATGCGCCGAGGCGATGCGGCCCAGAAGGTCGGTCGTTCCGCCCGGCGCGAAGGGCACGACCACGCGGACCTGCTTGTTGGGATAGGTGGACTGCGCCCACCCGTGGCGGGCCAGCATCGGGGCGGCGAGAGGCACAGCGACGGCGCCCGCGATGAGGCTGCGGCGTCCTACTGTCTTATTGGTCATGGCAAAGCTCCCTGATTTAGGGCGACTATATCGCCCGGCAATTGGGAGATAAATGTGACCGCAGGATTGATTGGCTACTCGGATCGCATCTCGGTACGCAGCGGCGAGAAAATCGCCTTCAAGGTCTCGAGTGCGGGGCCCACCCCCTATCACGCCATGCTGGTCCGTATCGTGCGCGGCGATCCCAATCCCGGCGGTCCGCCGCCCAAGCTGGAGGACATGTCCGAACTGTTCGACGGCCGCTTCGCCTCGCGCGTCCAGCATGCATGGCCCGGCTCCTACGGCCTGGTCGAGAAGGCCAAGGAGGCGAGGCTGCCGGCATCGCTGCAGGTCGAGGCGCTGATCTGGCCCACCCTGCCCGAGGACGGGCCGCAGACCATCGTCTCACGTCGCGATCCCGCCACCGGCGCGGGCTTCGCGCTGGTCCTGACGCCCGACGGCATGGCGCTGGAGACCGGCAAGGATCGCGTCGTGGTCGGCAAGAAGCTGCGCGGACGCACCTGGTATCGTGTCTGGGCGAGCGCCGATCCGGAGACCGGAACGCTGCGCGTCGGCCAGCAGCCGCTGTCCCGCGCCTTCGGCACCGATGACGAGGGCGAAGCGACCGGCAAGGCATCCAGCCCGGCGCTGGATGTCGCGGCGCCGGTGATGATCGGTGCGGAAGCCGCTGCCGACCGGCCGGCGCAACGCTGCTTCAACGGCAAGATCGAGGCGCCACGCATCCAGGGCTTCGCGGCCTGGGATTTCACGCGCCGCATGGACTCGATGGAGATCGAGGATACCGGCCCGAACGGCCTGCACGGCACGCTGGTCAACCTGCCGACCCGCGCGATGAAGGGCTCGGCCTGGACCGGCGCCGAGCGCGACTGGCGCCGCGCGCCGCATCATTACGCGGCGATCCATTTCCACGATGACGACCTGCACGATTGCGGCTGGCTCGACGATTTCAGCTTTACCATCCCGAAGGACATGAGGAGCGGCATCTACGGCATGCAGCTCACCTGCGGCACGCAGCGCGACGTCATTCCGTTCGTCGTGCGCCCGCAGGTCGGCAAGCCGCAGGCCAAGGTCTGCTACCTCGCCGCGACCTTCACCTATCAGGTCTATTCCAACTTCTCGCGCGGCATGTACGACGATGCCTTCCGCAAGCGCGTCGCCGACTGGAAGGCCTATCCGCACAATCCCGACGAGCATCGCGACTATGGCCTCTCGACCTACAACCATCACCGCGACGGATCGGGCGTGGCCTACTCCTCGCGCCTGCGTCCGCTGCTGACCTGGCGGCCGAACTATCTCAGCTTCAACGACGAGGCGGGCTCGGGCCTGCGCCATCTGCCGGCCGACACGCATCTCACCGGCTGGCTCGACCGCATGGGCGTCGCCTTCGACGTGATCACCGACCACGATCTCGACGAAAAGGGCGTCGAGCTGCTCTCGTCCTACAAGGTCGTGCTGACCGGCTCGCACCCGGAATATCACACCGAAGGCACGCTCGACGCGCTGCAGGCCTATACCGAAACCGGCGGCCGCCTGATGTATCTCGGCGGCAACGGCTTCTACTGGCGCGTGGCGCTGTCGCCGAAAGTGCCGGGTGCCATCGAGGTGCGGCGCACCGAGGGCGGCATCCGCACCTGGGCCGCCGAGCCCGGCGAATATTACCATTCGTTCGACGGCGCCTATGGCGGCCTGTGGCGCCGTTCCGACCGGGCACCAAACCTCCTGTGCGGCATCGGCTTCTCCAGCCAGGGCACCTTCGTGGGCGACTCGTACCGGCAATCACCGGCGGCGCGCGACAACACCCATGCCTGGGTGTTCGAGGGTGTGAAGGAAGAATTGTTCGGCGGCTACGGCTTCTCGGGTGGCGGGGCGGCGGGCTTCGAACTCGACCGGCTCGACCATCGGCTGGGCAGTCCCCTCAACGCCGTGGTGCTGGCCTCTTCGGAAGGCCACGACCGCAGGAACTTCGTCGTCGTGCACGAGGAGCGGCTGGGCTTCACCACGACCATTCCCGGGCAGACGCTGGAGCAGCTCATCCGCGCCGACATGACCTATATCGAGAAGCCCCGGGGTGGCGCGGTCTTCTCCGTGGGCTCGATCACCTATTGCGGCAGCCTGCCCCACAACAAGTTCGACAACGACGTATCGCGGCTCACCTTCAACGTGCTGAACCGTTTTGGCGAGCTGGGCCTCAAATGGCCCTTTTGACCTGCGGTGTCAGCCGGGCCAGCAGGCCGCGCGTGGCGGACTCGATCAGGCCGATCGCACGCTCGTAGTCGTCCGTGGTCCCGCCGAAGGGGTCCGGAATATCGAGGATGCCGAGCGGCGGGGCATAGTTCATCAGCAGTTGCGGCTTGTCGGCGAAATCGCGCGGCGCCAGCCAGCGCATCTCGGCCAGATGCCCTCGGGTCATCCCCAGGACATAGTCGAAGCGCTCGATGTCCTCGCTCGTGATCTGGCGGGCCCGGATTCCGGTGATGTCGTAGCCCCGCGCCGCAGCCGCATCGATCGCCGCCGGCGTAGGCGGCTGCCCGACATGGCTGGCGCCGGTGCCGGCCGAATCGATCTCGAAAGCCTCGGCGAGGCCCGCCTTGGTGACAAGCGAGCGGAATACGCCTTCGGCCGTGGGGGAGCGGCAGAGATTTGCAGTGCAGACGAACAGGATGCCAATGGTCATGGTCGCCGACCCTAGCACGGCGCTAGATTGAGGGCATGCACCAGGATTTCTTCCCGCCGGGCATCGCCGTGCTGACCGGCGCCGGCATCTCCAAGGAAAGCGGAATCGATACGTTCCGCGACGCGGACGGACTGTGGAGCCGGGTCAATCTCGAGGAGGTCGCGACCCTGGAAGCCTGGCACCGCGACAAGAAGAAGGTGCTCGACTTCTACAACGAGACACGCAGCCTGTTCCGCGCAGCCG
>LNFM01002916.1_pt1 | contig 34972 bp, 35 predicted proteins | sample 596031 | NCBI WGS metagenome assembly LNFM01 (sample SAMN04254537, study PRJNA301005) | activated carbon metagenome | isolation source: dual media filters at the Ann Arbor, Michigan drinking water treatment plant | place: USA: Ann Arbor
GAGGGCACCTGGTCGACGACGTCGTTGACCCCGGACACCACCACCGCCAGGTCGGCCTGCGGCGGCGTGGTGTCGCGCTGCAGCAGGTGCAGCGTCTGCGCCGTGTTCAGGCCCGACTTGGCCACCAGCCGCCAGCGCACGCGCAGGGCACCCCCTTCGGCCAGGCGTTCGGCCAGCTGCGCGGCCAGGGCCTCGCGTTGCGTGACCACGCCGACGCCGGCCGCCGACGAGTCGCCGGCAATCAGCAGGCGCAGGGGGCTCGCTGTCGCCGCGCCGGTTTCGCCGTGGCGTTCACCTTCGGGTTCGGCCAGGCGCGGCAGGCGGCGGCGCGTCAGCGCCGCCTGCGCCACGAGCAAGGGGCTGAGGGCGAGTTTGACGGTGAGCGACATGATCAGAACTTCGAAAAGTCGGGCTTGCGCTTCTGGAAGAAGGCCTGGAAGGCCTCCATCGCCTCGGGGCTGCGCAGGCGCTTGGCGAAGAGTTCGGCTTCGGTGGCGATGACATCCAGCAGCATCTTGTGCTGCGGCGCGCGCATCAGCTGCTTGGCTTCACGCACGGCACCGGGTGGCAGCGCGTTGAAGCGCTCGGCCACGCGCCGGGCGTGGTTGACCACCTCGCCGGCGGGCAGCACGGCGTTGGCGATGCCGCACTCCACCGCCTGCTCGGGCGTGAAGGGGTCGCCCAGCAGCAGCTTCTCGGCCGCACGGCGAAGGCCCATCAGCTGCGGCACCACGAGGCTGGAGCCGAACTCGGGCACCAGCCCCAGCGCGACGAAGGGCATGGCCAGCCGCGCCTCGTCGCTGACGTAGACGAAGTCGCAGTGCAGCAGCATCGTCGTGCCGATGCCCACGGCGGCGCCGGTGACGGCGGCGACCACCGGTTTGTCGCAATCCAGCAGCGCGCGCATGAACAGGAAGACCGGCGAGTCCATCGCGTCGCTGCCCTGGCCGGGGGCGCGCGTCATGAAGTCCTCGATGTCGTTGCCCGAGGTGAAGACGCCCGGCTGCCCGGTGATCAGCACCGCGCGCACCGCCGGGTCGGCCTTGGCGGCGTGGATCGCCGCCGTCATCGCCTCGTACATGGCCACGGTGAGCGCGTTCTTCTTCTCGGGCCTTGCGATCTCGATGGTGGCCACGCCGTTGAGGGTGGCGGTCTTGATGCTCATGGGTTGTCTCCTGTTCTGGCGCCCGGGCCGTTCAAACGGCCTCGATGATGCCTGCGGCGCCCTGCCCCATGCCGATGCACATGGTGACCATGCCGTACTTGAGCTTGTGGCGGCGCAGCGCGTGCACCACGGTGGCGGCGCGGATGGCACCCGTGGCGCCCAGCGGGTGGCCCAGCGCGATGGCGCCGCCCATCGGGTTGGTCTTCTCGGCGTCGAGACCCAGCGTGCGGATGACGGCCAGCGACTGCGCGGCGAAGGCCTCGTTGAGCTCGATCCAGCCGATGTCGGCCAGGCTCAGCCCGGCGTACTTCAGCGCCGCCGGGATGGCCTCGATGGGGCCGATGCCCATGATCTCGGGCCTCACGCCGCGCGCCGCAAAGCTGACGAAGCGCGCCAGCGGCTTGAGGTCGTACTGCTTGATGGCCTTCTCGCTGGCCAGGATCAACGCGCCCGCGCCGTCGCTGGTCTGGCTGCTGTTGCCGGCCGTCACGCTGCCCTTGGCAGCGAACACAGGGCGCAGCTTTGCCAGGCCTTCGAGCGAGGTGTCGGGCCGCGCGCCCTCGTCCAGGTTCACCGTGCGCGTCTTGGTGCTCACCTCACCCGTGGCCAGGTTCGGGAAGCGGTCGACCACGGTGACGGGTGTCATCTCGTCGGTGAACTCGCCGGCCGCCATCGCCTTCAGCGCACGCTGGTGCGATGCCAGCGCAAACGCGTCCTGGTCCTCGCGCGAGACCTTCCACTGCGCGGCCACCTTCTCGGCCGTCAGGCCCATGCCGTAGGCGATGCCGACGTTTTCGTCCTTCGCGAACACCTCGGGGTTGAAGGACGGCTTGTTGCCACCCATCGGCACCATGCTCATGCTCTCCGCGCCGCCGGCGATCATCACGTCGGCCTCGCCGACGCGGATGCGGTCGGCCGCCATCTGCAGCGCGGTCAGACCGCTGGCGCAGAAGCGGTTGATGGTGACCCCGCCCACGCTGTGCGGCAGGCCGGCCAGCAGCATGGCCACGCGGGCCATGTTCATGCCCTGCTCACCCTCGGGGAAACTGCAGCCGATGATGGCGTCCTCGATGGCCTTGGGGTCCAGCGTCGGCACCTGGGCCAGCGCGCTCTTCACGGCGGCCACCAGCAGGTCGTCAGGCCGCGTGTTGCGGAAGTAACCCCGGCCGCTGCGGCCGATGGGCGTGCGCGTGGCAGCGACGATGTAGGCGTCTTGAACTTGTCTGCTCATGATGTGATCTCCGCTCAGTTCCGGACGGGCTTGCCCGTTTGCAGCATGCCCATGATGCGTTCCTGCGACTTGGGGTGTTCCAGCAAGGCGCAGAAGCGGTCGCGTTCCATCGTCATCAGGTACTCCTCGGTCACCAGGCTGCCGGCGTCGACGTCACCACCGCAGACGACTTCGGCGATCAGCGTGCTGATGTGGAAGTCGTGCGCACTGATGAAACCGCCGTCGCGCATGTTGGCCAGCTGGCCCTTGATGGTGGCGATGGCACTGCGGCCGGCCACTGCGAACAGCGCCTTGGGCGGCGGGCGGTAGCCGCTGTCGGCCATGGCCCGGGCCTGCGTCAGCGCCACGAACAGCAGCTCGTCCTTGTGCGGCACGATGATGTCGCTGTCGAGCAGGTAGCCGAGCTTCTTCGATTCGATCGCGCTCGTGCCCACCTTGGCCATCGCGGCGTTGGTGAAGCCTTCGGTGACGAACTTCATGATGTCGGCGTTGGCCCAGTTCGTGACGTTCGCGGCCCCCGCCATCTCGGCGGCACGGCGTGCGATGTAGGCCAGGCCGCCACCGCCGGGGATCAGGCCCACGCCCACTTCCACCAGGCCGACGTAGGTTTCCATCGCGGCGACGCGGCGCGCGCAGTGCACGGCGATCTCGCAGCCGCCGCCCAGGGCGATGCCGCGCATCGCGGCCACCACCGGCACCTGCGCATAACGGATGCGCAGCATGGCGTCCTGCAGCTTCTTCTCTTCCGGCTTGATGCCCTTGGCGCCGCTCTTCATGAAGATCGGCATCATCGATTCGAGGTTGGCGCCGGCCGAGAACACGTCGTCGGGCGACCAGATCACCAGGCCCTTGTAGCCGGCCTCGGCCAGCTCGACGGCCTTCAGCAGGCCCTCGGTGACGGTGGCGCTGATGAGGTGCAGCTTGCAGGTGATGCTGGCGATGAGGATCTCGCCGTCCAGCGTCCACACGCGCACTTCGTCGTTGCGGAAGACCTCGGTACCGCTCTTCAGCGCGTCCTGAGCGCCGGCGCCGACGACACTTTCCGGGAAGTGCTGGCGGCAGTAGACCGGCAGTTCGCTGCGCGGCACGTAGGCTTTGCGTGCCGGGCTCCAGCTGCCCTCGGGCGTGTGCACGCCCGCATTCGTGGCGACAGGGCCGTCGAAGACCCAGGCCGGCAGCGGCGCGCTGCTCAGCGCCTTCCCGGCATCGATGTCTTCCTTCACCCAGCCCGCCACCTGCTGCCACCCGGCGTCCTGCCACAGCTCGAAGGGACCCTGCTTCATGCCGAAGCCCCAGCGCATCGCGAAGTCGATGTCGCGCGCGGTGTCGGCGATGTCCTCGAGGTGCACCGCGGCGTAGTGGAAGGCGTCGCGCAGGATGGCCCACAGGAACTGCGCCTGCGGGTTGCTCGATTCACGCAGCAGCTTCAGGCGCTCGGCCGCGGGCTTCTTCAGCATGCGCTCGACGATGGCGTCGGCCTTGCCGCCGGCCGGCACATAGTCGGCCTTGGCGGGGTCGAGACGCAGGATGTCCTTGCCGACCTTCTTGAAGAAACCGGCGCCGGTCTTCTGGCCTAACGCGCCTTTCTCGATCAACGCCTTCAACACCGGCGGTGTGGCGTAGCTCGGGAAGAACGGATCTTTGGCCAGGTTGTCCTGCAATGTCTTGATGACGTGGGCCATGGTGTCCAGGCCCACCACGTCGGCGGTGCGGAAGGTGCCGCTGCTGGCGCGGCCGAGCTTCTTGCCGGTGAGGTCGTCGACGACGTCGTAGGACAGGCCGTAGGTCTCGGCCTCCTTCATCGTCGCCAGCATGCCGGCGATGCCGACACGGTTGGCGATGAAGTTCGGCGTGTCCTTGGCGCGCACGACACTCTTGCCCAGCGCCGTGGTGACGAAAGCTTCGAGGTCGTCGAGCACGTCGGGCTGCGTGGCCGGTGTGTTGATCAGTTCCACCAGCGCCATGTAGCGCGGCGGGTTGAAGAAGTGGATGCCGCAGAAACGCGGCTTGATGCTGTCGGGCAGCACCTCGCTCAGCTTGGTGATGCTCAGGCCCGAGGTGTTGCTGGCCACGATGGCGTGCGGCGCCAGGCTGCCGGCGATCTTCTGGTAGAGGTCGAGCTTCCAGTCCATGCGCTCGGCGATGGCCTCGATGACGAGGTCGCATTCACCCAGCAGCGCCAGGTGCTCTTCGTAGTTGGCCTGCTCGATGCGGGCGGCGTCTTCCGGCACGCCCAGCGGCGCGGGCTTGAGCTTCTTCAGCCCTTCCACGGCGCGCGTGACGATGCCGTTCTTCGGCCCTTCCTTGGCGGGCAGGTCGAACAGCACGACCGGCACCTTGCAGTTGACGAGGTGGGCGGCGATCTGCGCACCCATGACGCCGGCGCCCAGCACGGCGACCTTGCGGACTTGGAATCTCTTCACGGTGTCTCCTTCTGGGAAGGTGGTGGGGCCCGCCGAGTCGGCGGGTCTCGGGTCGGTACGGATGTTCAGAACAGCGCTTCGTCCATCGCCATCAGTGGCGCCACGCCGCTGCGCGCGGTGCGGATCAGGCCGGCCGTCTCGGGCAGCAGCTTGGCGAAGTAGAAACGTGCAGTGTGCAGCTTGGCGGTGTAGAAGGGGTCGCCGCTGTCCTTCTTCGCCAACGCCACCTTGGCCATGCGGGCCCAGAAGTAGGCGAAGACCAGGTGGCCGCAGATGCGCAGGTAGTCCACCGCCGCGCCGCCCACCTCGTCGGCGTTGGCGAAGGCCTTCATGCCGAGTTCGGTGGTCAGCTTGGTGACCTTGTCACCCAGGTCGGCCAGCGGGTTGACGAACTCCTGCATCGCTTCGTTGGTGCCTTCGTCCTCGATGAACTCGGTGATGTGGCGGCCGAAGGCCTTCAGCTTGGCGCCGTTGTCGCCCAGCACCTTGCGGCCCAGGAGGTCGAGCGACTGGATGGTGTTGGTGCCCTCGTAGATCATGTTGATGCGGGCATCGCGCACGAACTGCTCCATGCCGTAGTCCTTGACGTAGCCGTTGCCGCCGAAGACCTGCATGCAGTGGCTGGTGGCGATCCACGCGTTGTCGGTCAGGAAGGCCTTGACGATGGGTGTCAGCAGCGCCACTTCGTCCGCGCAGGCCTTGCGTTCGTCGTCGTCGTCGGTGCTGAGTTCCTTGTCGATGAGCAGCGCGATGTAGACGGCCAGCGCGCGCCCGCCCTCGGCGTAGGCACGTGCGGTGAGCAGCATCTTGCGCACGTCGGGGTGCACGATGATGGTGTCGGCCGGCTGCTCGGGCTGCTTAGGGCCGGTCAGGCTGCGCATCTGGCGGCGGTCCTTGGCATAGGCCACGGCGTTCTGGTAGGCCACCTCGGTCAGGCCCAGGCCCTGGTTGCCCACGCCCAGGCGTGCGGCGTTCATCATCACGAACATCGCCGCCAGGCCCTTGTGCGGCTGGCCCACCAACGTGCCTTCGGCTCCGTCGAGCATCATCTGGCAGGTGGCGCTGCCATTGATGCCCATCTTGTGTTCGAGCCCGCTGCAGAAGATGGGGTTGCGTTCACCCAGGCTACCGTCCGCCGCGGCCTTGAACTTGGGCACCAGGAACAGGCTGATGCCCTTGCTGCCCGCCGGTGCTTCGGGCAGCCGGGCCAGCACCAGGTGCAGGATGTTGGCGGCCAGGTCGTGTTCACCGGCGCTGATGAAGATCTTCTGGCCCGTCAGCCGGTAGGTGCCTTCGGGCGCGCCGGCCACGGGCTCGGCCTTGGTGCGCAGCAGGCCGAGGTCGGTGCCGCAGTGCGGCTCGGTCAGGCACATCGTGCCCGTCCATTCGCCGCTGGTCAGCCGGGGCAGGTAGAGCGCCTTCTGCGCCTCGGTGCCGTGCGCGTGCAGGCATTCGTAGGCACCGTGCGACAGGCCCGGGTACATCGTCCAGGCCTGGTTGGCGCTGTTGAGCATCTCGTAGAGGCACTGGTTCAGCACGATGGGCAGGCCCTGGCCGCCGTAGGCCGGGTCGGTGCTCAGCGCCGGCCAGCCGCCTTCGACGTAGTGGGCATAGGCGTCCTTGAAGCCCTTGGGCGCGCTCACCTCGTGGGTGGCCTTGTCGAGCTTGCAGCCCTCGGTGTCGCCGCTGACGTTGAGCGGGAAGACGACCTCGGCGGCGAACTTGCCGCCTTCCTCGAGCACGGCGTTGAGGGTGTCGGCGTCGATCTCGGCGTGGCGCGGCAGCAGCTTCAGTTCTTCGCTGACGTTCAGCAGCTCGTGCAGCACGAACTGCATGTCACGCAGCGGCGGGTTGTAGACGGGCATGTGGAGCTCCTGGGGAAGTGCGGATGGGCGGGCGGTTCAGCGCCGAGCCGGCTTGCGGACTGCGGGCTTGCGGGTGGCGGGTGGACGGGCGGCCGCGGGCGACGCGCCGGCGTCCAGGGCGTAATGCGACATCGTGCGTTCGAAACCGGCGCGCGCGCGGTCCAGCGCGCCCGGCGTGCGCAGGAAACGCGCGTCGTGGTGCAGCGCCAGGATCAGGCCGTGCAGCTCGAACAGCATCTGCGTCGGCTCGGTGTCGGGACGCAGCTGGCCTTCGGCCATGGCCAGGCGGATGGCGCGCTCCAGCGCGGCGTGCCAGGCGCGCACCATCGAGACCAGCGCGTCGCGCACCGGTCCCGGGCGGTCGTCGAACTCGACGGCACCGCTGATGTAGATGCAGCCCGAGTCGAGCTCCACCGAAACGCGGCGGATCCAGCGCTCGAACAGCGCCCGCAACCGCGGCAGGCCGCGCGGCTCGCGTATCGCGGGGACGAAGACCTCTTCCTCGAAGCGCGCGTGGTATTCGCGGATGACCGAGATCTGCAGTTCCTCACGCGAGCCGAAGTGCGCGAAGACGCCCGACTTGCTCATCTGCGTGACTTCGGCCAAGGCCCCGATGGACAGCCCCTCCAGCCCCATGTGCGAGGCCAGGCTCAGCGCCGCGTCGAGGATGGCCGCACGCGTCTGCTGCCCCTTGTGCAGGGCACGCGAACCATTGCGGGAGGCTTCGACGGCGGGGTTTTCGACAGGTACGGTCATGCAGATTCGAGAAATCGAACGATCGTTCTATTTTGCAGACTTCGACCCTGCCGGCGGGGCCAAGAACACACGTTTTTTAGGGTGGGCGTCCTAGAAACCGGCGCCGCTGCGCCGCGGCCGGCCAGGTACGGGCGACATGCGCCGTCACGGAAGGGTCGCTGCAGATCGTTTACGCTCGTGGTCATGGACGTGCTGCAGCTCGATATCTCGGGCCGCCCCCAAGCGTGGATCAGCCCACGCGAAGCGGCGGTGCTGTACGCCTGTGACGCCGTCGCCTGGACGCTGGGGCAGGCCTTTCACGTGCTGCGTGGCGGCGTGCAGCGGGCCACGGGCCTGCAATCGCGCATCGAGGTGCACCCCATCGTCGCCGTGCGCGGCGCCGTACCCAGCCGGGCCTGGCGGCAGACGCCGGCACTGTCCAACTCCAAGCTCTTCGTGCGCGACCGCGGCGTCTGCGCCTATTGCGGCCACCGCTTCGCCTTCGACGACCTGACGCGCGAACACATCGTGCCCGTCTCGCGCGGCGGCAGCGACAGCTGGATGAACTGCATCACCGCCTGCCGCACCTGCAATGGCCACAAGGGCAACCGCATGCCCGAAGAGGCGCACATGACGCTGCTCTACCTGCCCTACGTGCCCAGCCTGCACGAAGACATGATCCTGCGTGGCCGGCGCATCGTGGCCGACCAGATGGACTTCCTGCTCGCCAGCGTGCCGCGCAGTTCGCGGCTGCACGGCTGACACGCCGGCTGCGGGACCGTCGCGCCATTGCCTCGTTCCCCGTCAAGCGGGCGCCGGAACTTTGCCCCCAGCCGCAAGCTCCACTGCCTTGAAAGCGCCGTTGCCTCGGCGTGGTCACTTTTCTTGTCTGCCTTCCCGGAGATTTCCATGAACCGCCTGCTCGTCCACAGCACCGCCCTGGCCTCGATGCTGGTGCTGGCCGCCTGCTCCACCACCAGCCCCGACGTCGTCAGCCGCAACGAGGCGCAGCGACTGTCCACGGTCGTCGACGCCGTGGTGCTGAATTCGCGCCCGGTGGTGGTGGAAGGCCAGCAAAGTGGCATCGGCGCGGCCGCCGGCGGTGTGGCCGGCGGCGTGGCCGGTTCCAGCGTCGGCGGCAGCCGCGAAGCGGTCGTCGTCGGCATCCTCGGCGCGGTGGCCGGTGGTGTCATCGGCAATGCCGTCGAACGCAGCACCACGCGCGAGGACGCTGTCGAGATCCTGGTGCAGCTGAAGAACGGCGACCGGCGCTCGGTGGTGCAGGCCAAGGCCGCCGAATCCTTCAACCCCGGCGACCCGGTGATCCTCGTCACCACCGGCGGCCGCGTGCGGGTGACCAAGGCGCCGGTCGTCACGGCCCCCACGCCGGCACCCACGTCCGAGAACGCACCGGCGCGCTACTGAGCCGCCGCCCCGGGGCTCCACGGCGCCGGTAGGGGCCCACCCCGGCCTCGGGTCGAATATCATCATCGACTGATATCCAACCCGTCCCGGAGCCCCACCCATGCCGCAGCCCCACCCCGCCACGCGCCGCCAGTGGCTCACCCGCGCCGCCGCTCTGGGCCTGGGCGCGGGGCTGCTGTCGTCGCCGGTGCAGCAATTCGCGCGCGCGGCGGACGACTTCATCCGCGGCCCGGCCGTGCCCGACCACCCCTTGGTGCGCCTGAGCCCGCGCGTGGCCATGGTCTACGCCGAGGACGGTTTCCCGACACCCGAGAACCGCGGCATGATGGCCAACGTGGTCTTCGTGCTGACCAGCGCCGGTGTGGTGGTGCTGGACACCGGCGCCTCGGTGCAGATCGGCGAGATGGCGATCCGCCGCCTGCGCACCTTGACCGACAAGCCCGTGGTGGCGGCGATCAACTCGCACTATCACGGTGACCACTTTCTCGGCAACGACGCCTTCGTGCAGGCCTACGGCCCCGCGCTGCCCATCCACGCCCACCCCGGCACGCGGACACAGATCGCCGGCACGGCGGGCAGCCTGTGGCGCTCGCTGCTCGAGCGCTGGACCAACCAGGCCACGATGGGCACCGTGGTCGTGCCGCCCAACCGCGACGCGAACCACGGCGACGTGCTGCGCTTCGGCGACACCACGCTGCGCATGCACCACCACGGTGTCGCGCACACCGAGGCCGACCTCTGCGTCGAGGTGGTGGAAGACCGCGTGGTCTACGTCGGCGACGTGGCGATGAACGGCCGCATCGCGAACATGGACGACGGCAGCTACGTCGGCACGCTGAAGACCTTCGACGCGCTGGAACGGGACACGAAGGCCCGCCTCTGGGTCGCCGGCCATGGCCGCGCCAGCGCCACGCTGCTGGCCGAGCAGCGCGATTTCTTCGAAGGCATCTACCGCAACGCCGAGGCGGCGGTGAAGGCCGGCGACACCCTGGAGCAGGCCCGCTCCCGCGTGCTGGCCGACCCGCGCGTGGCCAGCCGTGCCGCCAGCACGCAGGGCTGGGAAGGCAACATCGGCAAGTACATCAGCCTGGCCTACCTGGAGGCCGAGAAGACGGCGTTCTGAGGGCCCTGGCCGCCGCGCCCCGCGCGGGCCGGGCTCAGCGCACGCTGGTGCGCAGCAGGCGTTCCGACGCCGGCACGGTGTCGTTGCCGTCGAGTTCGGTCGCCACCTGGGTGCAGACGGCGCGGCACAGCGTGGCCACGCGTTCGCTCTGCAGGCGGTAGTAGATCTGCGTGCCCTCGCGGCGGCGGCCCAGCACGCCGGCGCGGTAGAGCGTGGCCAGGTGCTGCGACATGTTGGGCTGCGTGGTGTCGATCTGCGCCAGCAGGTCGGACACATTGCGCTCGCCGTTGCACACGGCGCTGATGATCTTCAGTCGAACGGGCGTCGAAAGCAGGCCGAACAGCTCGGCGGCCGTCTCGAAGACCGAATCCTCTTGCTCGCGATCACTGGCCACGGCACCCTCGCGAAATACGTCTTGTCGCATCACTGTATCAGCAAGCGCCGATAGGCTGATGGGGATTTGCCCGCTCACTTGAAACGGTAGTGGTCACGGTTGAGCACGGCGGCGATCGAGGTCACCTCGTCCGGGAAGAAGGCGAGATTCAACTCCAGGTTGCACTGCTCGACCATGCCACGCAGCGCCGCAGGCGTGTTGACGCGCCCCTGCGGACGGTAGATGGCCGCGCCGTCGCCGCCGAACTTCCGCGCATGGCACTCGCTGCACTTGTGCTCGCGGACGAGCTTGTCGCCCAGCGCCAGGTCGGCTTCGCGGAAGAGCACGGCCGCGCTGCCCGGCGCATCGGCTGCGCGCGCCGGCCCGGGGACGGCCAGCAGCCAGGCGGAGCCGAGCAGCGCTGCAGCGGCCAGGCCGACCAAGCCTGCGGAAGCGGCGCGCGTCATGGCTGTCCGCCGGCCTACTTGGCGCCGCCCAGGATCCAGACGGCCAGGGTCTTGGTGTCGGCATCGCTGAGCGCGGGCTGCGCCGGCATCGGCACCGGGCCCCACTTGCCGGCACCACCGGCCTTGATGCTGGCGGAGAGCGCCACGTCGGCGCCCTTCTGGCCGGCGTACTTCTTGGCCACGTCCTGGTAGGACGGGCCGACGATCTTCTTGTCGACGGCGTGGCAGGCCGTGCAGGCGTTCTTCTGCGCCAGCGCCAGGTTGGCGTGCGCCGGCAGGCAGGCGACCGCCGCGGTGGCGGTGAACAGGAGGGCGGAAAGCTTCATGAGGGCTCCAGGCTTGTAAGGGGATAGAGACGCAGGCTCGGGACCTGCATCTTGAATAAGCGTTGAATGATATTCGCAGCGGCGAATTCCCCTGATCCGGGAAAGCCCGCATGCACCGCCGCACGTGCGGGCGCCCCTGCCGGCGGGCGGACCCTCGGCTCGCAGCGACAATCCCCGCATGGACGAAGTGAATCTGCAAGGCGTGGCGGCGCGCGTGCTTTGGGCCTCGTTCCTGCTCGCCGTCGTGTTCGGCGCAGTGGCCCAGCGCACGCGTTTCTGCACCATGGGCGCCATCGCCGACGCCGTGAACATCGGCGACTGGGGCCGGGCGCGCATGTGGGCGCTGGCCATCGCCGTGGCGGTGCTGGGCTTCAACGGCATGGTGGCGCTGGGCTGGATAGAGGCGCGCAACTCGGTCTACGCCGGGCCGCGACTGCTGTGGCTGTCGTCGGTGCTGGGCGGTGCCCTGTTCGGCTTCGGCATGGTGCTGGCCTCGGGCTGCGGCAGCAAGAACCTCGTGCGGCTGGGCGGCGGCAACCTGAAAGCACTGGTCGTGCTGGGCATGCTGGCGGTGTCGGCCCTGGCCACCCTTCGTGGCATCACGGCGACACTGCGCGTGAACTCGGTCGAGAGGGTCTTCATCGAGCTGACGCCGGGCCAGGACCTTCCCTCGCTGGCGGCCGCGGCCTTCGGCGTGTCGGTGCCGGCGGCCGCCGGCGTGCTGGGCGTCGGCGTGGGCGTGGCACTGCTGGCCTGGGTGCTGGCGCGGCCCGACGGCCGCAGTGCCGAGGTGCTGTGGGGCGGCGTCGGCATCGGGGCCATCGTCGCGGCGGTTTGGTGGGTCTCGGGCCGGCTGGGCTTCCTGGCCGAAGACCCCAACACGCTGGAAGCGGCATTCGTGGCCACCAACTCGCGGCGCATGGAATCGCTGAGCATGATGGCGCCGGTGGGTTATGCGCTGGACTGGCTGCTGTACTTCAGCGACCAGGCCAAGGCGTTGACGCTGGGCATCGTCACCGTGGCCGGTGTGGTCGTGGGTGCGGCCATCGTGGCGCTGGCCGAAGGCAGCTTCCGCTGGGAAGGCTTCGGCGGCGTCGAGGACCTGACCAACCACCTGGTGGGTGCCACCTGCATGGGCGTGGGCGGCGTCGTCGCTTTAGGCTGCACGGTCGGCCAAGGCCTGTCGGGGGTGTCGACGCTGTCGCTGGGCAGCCTGCTGGCACTGGCGGCCATCGTGGTCGGCGGCGTGGGGGGGCTGCGCTACCAGGCCTGGCGCGTGGACCGGCTGGCCTGAAGGCCGCCAACGGCGCGCCGGTGGGGTTCAGCGCGCTGCCGGCAGGGCGAGACGGGCGAGTTCCATCACGTCGTCCTCGGCCATCTCGCCGGGAATGCACTGCCGCAGCCGGCCTTCGGCGTCGACGGTGCAGGTCATGGGGATGATGCGGCGTGCCGTGAAACGTGCGCGCAGCTGGCCGCCGTCCAGCGCCACCGGGAAGCGGTAGTCGCGGCGGCGCAGGTATTGCTGCACGGCGGCGCCGTCGCGGTCCAGCGCCACGCTCAGGATGCGCAGCCGCGCCGGGTCGAGCGTGCGGTGCAACTTGTCGACGCGGGCGTTGTGGCGCTCGCAGAAGGCGCACCAGGTGGCCCAGAAGACGACGATGACCGGCACGCCCTGCCAGTCGCTGCCGTGCACGGGGCGGCCATCCGGCGCGAGCAGTGTCGGCCACAGGATGGGCGGCGGCGCGGTGGCCCCTGCGGTGGCCGCGGCAGGGGCCGATGCCAAGCCGGGCAAGGCGCGCAGCCAGGCGCGTCGCGACCAACCGGTCGGCGGGGTGGGCGGGTGCATCACTTGCCCTGCTGCTCCATCAGCAGGTAGGTGTTGTAGGCGTTGATGCGGTTGGCGGCGCGGAACAACGGCAGGCCCGAGTAGGCGCTCCAGTCCGCGCGCGCATAGGCTTCCTCGAAAGGTTCGAGATTGGCCGCCGCCTCACCCATGCTCTGGCGCAGGAAGACGAGGTAGCTGCGCGTCAGCTCCAGGTCGGGCAGTGGGTCGGCGGAGACCGGGCCGTGACCGGGCACGATGAGCCGGGGCTTCAGTGCGATGAGGCCGCCCAGTGCCGCTATCCAGCTGCGGCTGTCGGCCTGGCCGACGAAGGGGATGCGGCCGCGGAAGACCAGGTCGCCGGCGAACAGCACCTGCGCACGTTCGGCGTACACCACCACGTCCTCGGGCGTATGGGCCGGTCCGGCGTGGCGGATGTGGAAACGCTCGCCCCCGAGTTCGAAGACGGTGTCGGCGTCGAGCCAGCGGTCGGCCGGGACGAGCACCGTCTTGTCGTCGACCCAGGGGGCAAGTTCCTCGCGACTGGACTCGAGCCGCCGCTGCGCGGTGTCGGAGTTGAGGTACTCGCGGCCTGCACGGTGGGCCACCAGCGTCACCCCGGCCGCCTTGAAGACCTGCAGGCCGTAGATGTGGTCGGCGTGGTAGTGCGTGACGATGAGCTGGCGCACCGGTTGCGGCGTCACCTTGCGGATGGCCTGCAGCAGTTCCTGCGCCAAAGCCGGCGAGCCCAGCGCGTCGATCACGACCACGCCGTCACCGGTGACGACGAAGGCCGCGTTCGAGATGAAGTTGCGGTTGGCCGGCGTGCCCAGCGCGGCCTCGCCCTGAACGAACCAGACGCCGGGCGCCACGTTTCGCGGCTCCAGCGCCTGCGCCTGCGACACCAGCCCCAGGAAAACCATCGCCCCCCACACCCGCAGGCCCAGCGCAAGGACGTAGGGAAACCGCTTGATGTGCATACACGAATATACGTCGAGAATCCCACGGCGGTCCCGGGGACATCCCGGGGTCGGCGAGCATGCACCGAACCTTCTGGAGACGACCCCAATGAACCCTTGGATGATCGCGGCGACGCTGGCCCTGTCCGCCGGCCCGTCGCTCGTGCTGGCGCAAGACGCCCACCTGGCCCGCAACCTGGCCGCCACCTGCGCCAACTGCCACGGCACCAACGGGCAGGCCGTCGGTGACATGAAGCCGCTCGCCGGCGTGTCGGCCGCCAAGATCGTCGCGATGGTCGCGGACTACAAGTCGGGCAACCAGCCCGCAACCATCATGCACCAGATCGCCAAGGGCTATACCGACGAACAGATCAAGCTGGTGGCGGCCTACTTCGCCGCACAGAAGCCGGCCAAGTGAGCAGGGACGACCCCAAATGAACACCCTCAAGAATCCTCTCGAACTCTCGCGCCGCCGCATTCTGGCGGCAGGTGCCGCGCTCGGCGGCCTGGCGCTGGCCGGTTGCGCCAGCACACCGACGGGTCCGTCCATCGGCCGCGTGGTCATCGTCGGCGGTGGCTTCGGCGGCGCCACCGCGGCGCGCTACCTTCGCATGTGGGGCGGCAACGTCGACGTCACGCTGATCGAGCGCAACGCTGAATTTGTCTCGTGCCCGATCTCCAACCTGGTGGTCGGCGGCTACAAGCAGATGGCCGACATCACGCGCGGCTACGGCGGCCTGAAGGCGCTGGGCGTGAAGGTGGTGCAGGGCGACGTCGTCGCCATCGACGCGGCTGCGAAGAAGGTGCGCCTGGCCAGCGGCGCCGAGCTGGCCTACGACCGGCTCGTCGTTTCTCCGGGCATCGACTTCATGAACGAGCAGGTCGGCGGCCTGGCCGCGGCGCTCGACAAGGGCAGCGTCGTGCACGGCTGGAAGGCCGGCCCGCAGACGGTGGCACTGCGCAAGCAGCTGGTGGACATGGCCGACGGCGGCGTCTACGCCCTCAGCATCCCCAAGGTGCCCTACCGCTGCCCGCCCGGGCCCTACGAGCGCGCCTGCATGGTGGCCAGCTACTTCAAGACCGCCAAGCCCAAGTCCAAGGTGCTGGTGCTCGACGCCAACCCCGAGATCCAGTCGAAGAAGGCGCTCTTCCAGCGCGCCTTCGACCAGCACTACAAGGGCATCCTCGAGTACCGGCCGAACGCCGAAATCAAGGAGTTGGCGGGCAACGTGGCCAAGCTGGAGTTCGAGGACGTCAAGGCCGACGTGCTCAACGTCGTGCCGCCGCAGCGCGCCGGCGACCTGGCACGCACGGCCGGCCTGGTGAACATCAACAACCGCTGGGCCGGCGTGAACTGGCTGACGATGGAGTCCACCGCGCTGCCGGGCGTGCACGTGCTGGGCGACGCCACCTTCTCGGCGCCGGCCATGCCCAAGTCGGGCCACATGGCCAACCAGCACGCCAAGGTGGCGGCGGCAGCCATCATCCAGCTGCTCAAGGGCGAGCCGGTGAGCGCCACGCCGGTGGTGATGAACACCTGCTACAGCTTCGTGACGGCCAAGGACGTGGTCCACGTCGCCTCGGTGCACCAGTACGACGCCGCTGACAAGACCTTCAAGACGGTGCCGGGCTCGGGTGGTGTCTCGGCCGGAGCGAACCAGATCGAGGGACGCTACGCGCTGTCTTGGGCCGACAACATCTGGAACGACATGCTGGCCTGATGTTGCCGGCAGCGCCTGCACCGTCGCACGGTGCAGGCGCCTGAAACGACGAAGCCCGGGTCTTGCCCGGGCTTCGTGTTTCCGGTGTCGCGCTGCGTCGGCTATTTCAAACCGCTGAGGTAAGCGGCCACGCTCTTCGACTCCAGCTCGCTCATCTTGCTGGCAATGCCGTGCATCACGGCGTTGTCGTTGGTGCGCTCGCGCTTGTTGAAGGACTTGAGCTGGTTCTCGGTGTACTGCGCGTGCTGGCCGGCCAGTCGCGGCAGTGTCTCGGTGCCGTGGCCATCGCTGCCGTGGCAGGTGGCGCACGCGGCCACGCCGGTGTACGGGTTGCCACGCCGGTAGATGAACTTGCCCACCTGGGCCAGTTCGGGGTCTTCGACGGCATGCACCATGGTCGGGCGGCTGGCGAAGAAGTCGCCCAGCGACTTGAAGTCGGCCGGGCTCAGGTCTTCCACCATGGGCTGCATCGTCGTGCTCTTGCGCTTGCCCGACTTGTAGTCGGCCAGCTGGCGCATCACGTAGCCAGCGTTCTGCCCCGCCAGACGCGGGAAGGCGGGGCTGGAGCTCTCGCCGTCGGCACCGTGGCAGATGAAGCACTTGCCCTGCACGATTTCTTCGGCACGGGCCGTGTCGGCCATTGCGGCCAGCGGCCAGGCGGCAAGGACGAGGGCCTGCAGGGCAAGGGTGGCAATCAGGGAACGGCTCATGCGTGAAAGCTCCTGGAAGTCGGGCCGCGGAAGCTGGCCGGCACGGACTGGTCGGCCGGGGCGGCAGCGGTGGTCTGGTCCACGAGGCGGTCGGTCACCGCTGCGGCGATCCAGATCGCGAACAGCGTGACCCAGGACGTGACGGTGAACACGGCCGCCCCCGACAGGCCGGCGCCGACGGCGCAGCCGCCAGCCAGCATGCCGCCGAAGCCCATGCACATCGCACCGACGATATAGCGGCGCATGCTGGCACCGCCCTGGAAACCTTCGAGCTTCAGCTCGCGGAACAGCAGCGCGGCCAGGAAGGACCCCAGGAAGACACCCGGCACGAGGCCGAAGTCGAAGGTCCAGGGCTTGTCGCTGACAAAGAGCACGCGGCTCAGCACCTCGGCTGAGGGGCCGGTGAAGCTCAGCGCCTGGATGGGATGCGGGTCGAAGGACACCGTGCTCATCGCATAGGTGAACCACCAGGCCGCCGCGATGGCCAGCCCGACGCCGATGGCCCCGGCCCAGCCCCACACCGGCACCTTCTGGCGTCGCGCCCAGAAGATGGCGGCGGCGAGCCACACCAGCGCGAAGATCAGCGCGCCGACGTGGCCAATACCGGTGCGCGCGATGAGGTCGCGTGCGGTGCCGCCGTCGATGGTCCACCACGAGGAAATCGCATTGCGCATCGGTGACAGCGCGCCGGTCAGCGCCGCCTGCGCGGTGACCGCGAACACCAGCCCCGAGATCACCGAACGCAGGTTGCCCTGGGCCGCCAGCACCAGCAGGCGGCTGGAACAACCACGCGCCAGGATCATGCCGACGCCGAAGAGCGCGCCACCGATGGCTGCGCCCGACAGGCTGCCGCGCGAGGCGATCTGGCGCGCGTTGCTGGCGTCGAACCAGCCCAGCAGGGCCAGCAGTTGCGTCGCGCCCACCGCGGTGGCAAAGGCGAACAGCCACACCGTGAGCTTGCCGCCCATCTGGTTGCGCGCGAACTCGATGACGGCCGAGCGCAGGCAGAAGCGCGAACGCTGCGCCATGAAGCCGAAGACCATGCCGATGAGCAAGGCCCCGGCGGCCAGCGTGCCGGGTTCGCCGAAGCGTTCGATGAGGGTTTCGAGCATCACCTGAGGTTTCCTGCTGCCACGAGGGTCATGACCTCAATGGGTCAGTGTGTCCACGCGATCCGCGCTGCGCCTTGGTCCCGATCAGCCCTGCACCGCTGCCGAATCAGGGCTTGATGTAGGCGAAGCCCTGCTTCTGCAGCTTGGCCAGGCGCACCACGCCGGACGGCGTGAAACTCGCTTCCTGGATGAACTGCTCCTTCTTCAGGTTGCGGTTCTGCAGGGTGATCTCGCAGATTTCGAACTTCACGTTGCGGTTGGTCAGTGCGGCCACCGTGGCAGCAAAGGGGGACTCGTTGCGGTCCTTCATGCCTTCCATGAGGAAGTCGACACCGAAGGCGTGCGTGACCACCGTGATCTTCGCCGTGGGGTCCACGTCGAGGTGGTTGCGGATGTTGCGCAGCGTGCCCAGGGCCTGCGTGGCGGTGTCGTTGATGTGGTACACGACGGTGTCCTGCGCAGCGGCCAGCCCGGTGGCGACGACGAGGGCCAGCGCGACGGCGGCACGGCGGAAATGGGTCATGTGAGAGTCTCCTTGCGGTTGCGCCGCGCCACCATCAGCACGACAGGCCGGAATGCTGCGCCTGTTGCAGGCGCATACCAGCCGGTGTATCCCTGACATCCCAGGCGGCCGAACTTAGGCCTTGGCGATGCCCGGGTTGCCCTTGATGCCCATCAGCGTGGGCGTATTGATCTTGCGCGCCTTGACATGGCCGCCCTGGGCCTTCAACCAGGTCTCGACGTGTTCCCACACCGGCCTGACGCCGGGCTGGCTCTTGGCCTCCTCGGACACCGGCGCCCAGCCCGCCACCTTGTACTTCTTGCCGGCCTCGATGGGCTTGCCCTTCAGCCGCATGTCGCTGATGCGGCTGCCCATGCCGGCGCCCGGCGTCATCGTGTAGCTGAGGCCACCCACGCGCACCATGTCGCCACCCTGCTGGTAGTAGGGGTCGGGGTTGAAGAGGTTGTCGGCCACGTCTTCCAGCACCGTCTTGACCATCTCGCCGCTCATCTCGGTCAGCGTCGCATACGGATAGGTGATGGCCACCTGGTCCATCATCAGTTCGCGCGTGATGACGTCGCCCGGCAACAGGCTGGTGCCCCATCGGAAGCCCGGGCTGAAGGCCAGGTCGGCGCCCTGCGTGTCCATCAGCGCGTCGCACAGCAACTGGTCCCAGCTGCCGTTGAAGTTGCCGCGGCGGTAGAGCAGCCCGTCGGTGACGGCCAGCTTCTCGTTCAGCTTGTCGAGGTAGGGCGCGCGGATCTTGGTGATCAGCGCGTCCATCTCGGCGTCGGCCTTGAGCTGGTTGGCGAACACGGGCAGCAGGCGGTAGCGGTAGTCGGCCACCTTGCCGTCCTTGACGTCGAAGTCCATCACGCCCAGGAACTTGCTGTTGCTGCCGGCGTTGGTGACGAGCGTGGTGCCGCCGGCGTTCTTCACGGGGATGGCCACCGGCACGCCGTCGTGCGTGTGGCCGCCGAAGATGGCGTCGATGCCGCGCACGCGGCTGGCCATCTTCAGGTCGACGTCCATGCCGTTGTGCGAGACGACGACGACGACCTTCGCGCCCTTGGCACGTGCCTCGTCGACGACCTTCTGCATGTTGTCGTCCTGGATGCCGAAGGCCCAGTCGGCGACCATGTAGCGCGGGTTGGCGATGGGCGTGTAGGGGAAGGCCTGGCCGACGATGGCCACCGGCACGCCGTTGATCTCGCGGATCACGTAGGGCTTGAACACCGGGTCGCCGAAGTCGTTGGTCTTGACGTTCTGGGCGACGAAGTCGATCTTGCCGGCGAAGTCCTTCTCGACGATCTCCTTCACGCGCTCCATGCCGTAGGTGAACTCCCAGTGGCCGGTCATCACGTCCACGCCCAGCAGCTTGCAGGCGTCGACCATGTCCTGCGCGTTGGTCCACAGCGCGGTGGCCGAACCCTGCCAGGTGTCGCCGCCGTCGAGCAGCAGCGCGCCGGGGCGGCTGGCCTTCATCTTCTTCACCAGGGTGGCCAGGTGCGCGAAACCGCCCACCTTGCCATAGCGGCGCGAGGCCTTCTCGAAGTCGATGTAGGTGTAGGCGTGCGCCATCGCACTGCCCGGACGCACGCCGGCCTTCTTCAGCAGATGTTCGCCCACCAGGTGCGGCAGCTGGCCTTGCATGCCGGCGAGGCCGAGGTTGACGTTGGGCTCGCGGAAGTAGATGGGCTTGAGCTGCGCGTGGCAGTCGGTCATGTGCAGCAGCGAGACGTTGCCGAACTTGGGCACGTCGTACAGGCCCGCCTCGGCGGTGGCCGCGTCGGCGTCGGCGTACTTGCCCAGGGCCATCCCGGCCGCCGAGGCCGAAGCCATCACCTGAAGGAACTCGCGCTTTGAAAGATTCATGATTCAGCAATCAACGATATGTACAGGGCAAAAGAGCCCGCATGCTGCGGGCTCGTGGTGAAACGGCTTACTGGTTGACCGGCGACTTCGGGTCGAGCAGCAGGGCCATGATGTGGCGGATCTGCTCTTCGTCCAGCAGCTTCATGTGGCCCATGCGCGGCATGTTCGAGCAGGCCGAGTAAGCCTTGCTGTTCCACAGCTTGCCCCAGGTGTACTGGACGATGGGCGCGGCGGCCGGGTCGGTGACGTTCTTGACGCCGCGGATCTTGCCGTAGTTCCAGAGGCTGGGGCCGATGGTGCCGGAGGAGATTTCCTTCTTGTCGATCTCGTGGCAGTTGTAGCACTGCCCGCCGTTGTCCTTCGTGGCGGTGCTGGTGTTGTTCCAGGCCATGCCGCGGCCATCCTGGGCCAGCTTCTCGCCGACGCGCCAGTCGCCGAAATACTGACCCCCGGTGGGCCACTTGATCGACGCCAGCGCTTCGGCCTCGACCCGCTTGGCCACGGCCTCGGTCGGCGGCTTGTCGCTGGAGCAGGCGGCCTGCCCCAGGTCTTGCTGGATCCGGTCGAGCTTGGCGATGCCCTGCTCGCGGAAGGAGGCCTTGTGCATGGCCACCGACTGCGCGTCGAGCTCGGCCGCCGTGGGCATGGATGGGGCGCTGGCACAGCCGGCCACGAGGATGGCCGCCGCGGCGGTCGTTCCCAGGAGGAGCGTCTTGGTCTTCATGGTGTGTCTCGGTCCTTCCAGGTTCAGCGCTTGATGGCCGGTGCGATCGACTCGGCACCCTTGGCATTGACGCCCATGTAGACGCCCAGTGCCACGGTCACGTCGGACACGAAGCCCGGGTAGGGGAAACGCTGCTGGCGGTAGCAGTCGTTCAGGCGCAGTTGCATGCTCCACATCTGCCCGTTGCTCACGCGGTAGGCCGGCCAGGCCGCAAAGCCGATGCCGTCACCGGGGTTCTTCGTCAGGTCAGGCAGGTCTTGCAGGCGGATGCGCTTGCCAGACTCGCCGTGACAGCTGGCACAGGAAAAGTCCATCGGCCCGCCGCGGAAGAAGAAGGCGCGCTTGCCGAGTTCGTAGAAGCGCTTCTCTTCGGGGTGGCTTTGCGGCAGCGCAAAACGCTGACCGCGCGACGAGGCGGAGATCCAGGTCGCCAGCGCCGTGATGTTGGCCATCTCGCCGCGGCCGAAGGCCGTCTTCTTCAACTCCTCGGCATTGAAACCCTGGAGCGTGGACATGCAGGTGACCAGCCGCGACTCGAGATCCTGCACCATGCCGGTATCGGCGAAGTAGCGCGGCATCTGCACCCAGGCGCCCTTCACGACGCCCGGGCCGAGGCCCAGGTCGCAGGCCTGCAGCGTGACCTTCTTCGGCCCGCGCGGTGTCTTCCAGAGGTCTTCGCCCTTGGCCTCGAACAGGTCGGCCGGGTTGCCGTCTTCGAGCATCTTGCGGTACTCGGCGATGCCGTCGGCGGCCGACTTCTGCGCCTGCGCACCGAATGACACGGCCAGCGCCAGGGCCGCTGCGAACATGCTGATTGACTTCATGTCTCCACCTTCTTCTGGGGCCCGGCGTCGCGGGCAAGGAAAAGGGGCGCCCAACACGCCCCTCGCTGGTCGACGACGGTCAGGAGACCGTCGCTTCGTCGGTGCGGCTGTCGCCCTTGTTGTCCTTCCAGGTGACGGCGATCTTGTCGCCAGCCTTCGCACCCTTGACGACGAACTGCATGAAGGGGTTCTTCGAGACGGCGGGGCCCCACTCGGCGCTCATCACCGGCTTGCCGTTGTGGGTGGCGCTCACTTCCTGGATGAACCAGGCCGGGATCGTCTTGCCGGCGGAATCCTTGCGCTGGCCGGTTTCCATTTCGTGGCTCATCAGAACGCGGACGGTGGTCTTGTCGCCGGCGGCTTGGGCGCGAATGCGCATCGGGTCTGCCATGGTGTTTCTCCTGAATGATTCGGTGGGGTGCGGGTGGATTGGACGTGGAGCCGATCAGCCGCCACAGCCGCCGAGCGTGACCTTGACTTCCTTGCCGGCGAACAACACCTTGCCGTCGGCCATCATGGCCACGGCGTAGACGTTGGACGACTGGCCCATCTTGACGCGCGTCGAAAAGTTGGACTCGACCGCGTCGGTGACGTTGAACATCGCCGCCAGCACACTGGGGTTCTTCTCCACCAGCAGCATCAGGCGCTTGGCGCCCGGCAGCGCGGTCGACACGCCGATCGGCACGACGGCGCCGTTCTCGGCAATGTCAGGGCCAGTGACGGTGATGTCCTTGCTCTCGACGGGTGCACTGCCGCCGAGCATCTTGACCAGTTCGGCCATCGTCTTGACTTCGAAGGCGGCGGCGTTGAAGGCGGCCTGCGCCTGGGTGGGCAACAGCCCGGCGGTGGCCAGCAGGCCAGCGACCGTGGCCGAGTGGGACAGGACTTCGCGGCGATTGAGCATGGTGGGGTCTCCTTGAATAAGCGAAGGGTAATGGATGAAGGGCGACCGCCAAGAGCGGGTGAACCCCAGGGGGTACTTCTACTTCTTGGCGCCGGCGACCAGCCATGCCGCCAGGGTCTTGGCGTCGGCATCCGGCAGGGTCTGCGGCGGCATCGGGATCGGACCCCAGATGCCCTGTCCGCCTGACTTTATCTTGGCCGTCAAGTAAGCCTCGGCGTCGGCGCGCCCGGCGTACTTGACTGCGATCTCCTTGAAGCCGGGGCCGACGATCTTGTTGTCGATACCGTGGCAGGCGGTACACGTGTACTTCGCCGCCAGCGCCAGCGGGTTGGCCACGGCAGCGGCGGGCACCGCACGCGGTGCCGCCGCCGCGGCGGTGACCACGGCCGCAGCCGCTGCGGCGTCGACCGGCGCCGGCTTGGTGGTGTCGGCCCCCCGTTGCGGGCCCACCGGACGCTGCTGCTCGGCCAGGTTGCCATGGTTGTTGCGCGCGAAGTCGGGCAGGAAGGACGCGACCTTGGGCTCGGCCTCGCAGTTCGTCATGCAGGCCGCGACCTTCACGTCGGGCTTGCCGCCGTTGCCCAGGCCCTTGCCCGGCCACATGCCGTGGTTGGTGGTCATGCCGTTGCGGTTGGGCATGCGCTTCTGCGCCTCGGCCATCGTGGCATCGCTGAGCACGAAGCTGTCCGGCAGCACACCGCCCATGTTCAGCAGGTAGGCCGTCACGGCGTACACCTCTTCGGCGCTCAGGGACTTGGGCGCGTTCCAGGGCATGGCGCGGTTGATGTAGTCCCACAGCGTCGAGATGGTGGGCACCTTCATCAGCGTCGTGCGACCCGGGAAACCGGGGTCGGTCAGGCGCGCCACGCGGCCGGTCTTGACGTCGTCTGCCGTGGTGCCGCCCACCAGCGGCGAGAAGACCTCGTTGCTCTCGCCGAAGATGCCGTGGCACGAGGCGCACTTGCCTTCCCACACGTCCTGGCCCTTGGCCACCGTGCCGGAGCCCTTGGGCAGGCCCTTGAAGTCGGGGCGCACGTCGATATCCCAGGCCTGCAGCTCGGAAGGCGTGGCCGTGCGGCCGACGCCCGGGTAGGTGGTCTGTGCCACGGCCGCGGCGGCCGCGAAGCACGCCAGCACCGCGGCGGCCAGGCGCAGCCCCAGGCGCACGCCGGTGTTACGACAGCTGGACATTCTTCACCTCGCCACTTTCCTGCACGAGCCAGGACTGGATCGCGTTGTTGTGATAGATCGAACGCGAGCCGCGCACCGCGCGCAGCTGCTTGTAGTTGGGCTGCACGTGGCCGGTGTCGTCCATCGCGCGGCTCTGCATGAGGGTCGGCTTGCCGTCCCAGGCCCAGTCGAGCGAAAAGCGCGTCAGGCACTTGTCCATCACCGGGCCCTGCAGGCGCGCCGTCTTCCAGTTGCGGCCGCCATCGACGGACACATCCACGCGCTTGACCTTGCCGCGGCCGCTCCAGGCCAGGCCGCTGATCTGGTAGTAGCCCTTGTCCAGCAGCACCTGCCCGCCCGAGGGCGTGGTGATGACGCTCTTGACTTCCTGCGTGTTGCTGTACTGGCGGTGCAGGCCGTCGGGCATGAGGTCGATGTAGTGCACGGCCTCGTCCTTGGACGCGTAGGGCTTGTCGCCGACCTCGATGCGACGCAGGTACTTGACCCAGCTCACGCCCTGCACGCCCGGCACCACCAGGCGCAGCGGGTAGCCGTTCTCGGGGCGCAGCATCTCGCCGTTCTGGCCGTAGGCCACCAGCACCTCGCCGCTCTCGACGAGCTCCATCGGGATGGTGCGCGTCATGCCGGAACCGTCGGCGCCTTCGGCCAGCACGAAGCGGCCGCGTTTGTAGTTGGCGCCGGCCATGTCGAGCAGGATCTTCAGCGGCACGCCGGTGAATTCGCTGCAGCTGAGCATGCCGTGCGTGTACTGGCAGGTGGGCACGGCGACGTTGCCCCACTCCATGCCGGTGTTGGCGCCGCACTCGATGAAGTGGAAGCGGCTCACCGAGGGCAGGCGCATGATCTCGTCGACGGTGAAGACCAGCGGCTTCTTCATCAGCGATGCGTCGCTGCCGTTGAGCATCAGGCGGTGCTTGCTCGGGTCGACGTCCCACCAGCCCTGGTGGTGGCGCTCGAAGTGCAGGCCGCTGGGGGTGACGATGCCGAACAGGCTTTGCAGCGGCGCGAAGGACACCGACGACTGCGCCGTCTGCGTCAGGCCCGGGCTGGGGCGGCGCTGCACGTTGGATTCGTACTGCGAAGGCTTGCCGTAGCCGTCGGTGGCCACGGCCTGGCCCAGGCCCTTGCTGTGCGCCGGCAGTTCCAGGATGTGGGGGTCGCCACCGGCGTGCGGCACCGGATTGACCTGGGCCAGGACGGCAGGCGCCGCCGCGCCGGCCACGGCCGCGGCAAAGGCGCCGCGCACGAAGTCGCGCCGGCCGGCCTTGCCCTCGCGGAAGACGGTGCGCACGCCCTCGCTGTCGATGAAGTTCTCGGGGGCCTTGATCAGGCGGCCGGAACGGTGGTCTTGCTGGGTCACTGAGTCTCCTCGGGGGCTGGCGGGGCGGACGCACACGCCCCGGCCGACGGTGGCCCGGAGCGGCAGGCTCGGCCCACCCTTCACGCTGCGCCCGGAAGATCCGATGTGATCGTTCATCGGGATATGCAGCTAGACGAATATTAGAGCTTGTCCTGCGTCATGTGTCTAGGGTTTTCCCAGCGTCACGCCGTCAGGTCTTTGCAAGCCCACGCCGGCAGCAAAAACAGGGCACGTGCAGAATCCGCGGCCGCCCGGGGTCCCGACCCCGACCCTGCGCCCGCCCTGCCCGCGCACCGGCCCACGGCGCGGCCCTTCAACCCCCCACCCCGACCGCTACCGCGTCATGCACATCGACTGGACACAATTCACACCCTGGAGCTCGATGGTGGGCGGCCTGGCCATCGGCCTGGCCACCGCGCTCTACCTGCTGGGCACGGGCCGCGTGGCCGGCATCGCCGGTCTCGTCGCGAGCCCCTTGCGCGCGCTGCGCACCGGCCTGTCGATGCGACCCGAGACCAGCCGCGTGCTCTTCATCGCGGGGCTGCTGCTGGCACCCTGGGCCTGGCGCATGTTTGCGCCACTGCCGGCCGCGTCCGTCGACGTGGGGCCGCTGGGCCTCGTCGTCGCCGGTCTGCTGGTGGGCGTGGGCGTGCGCATGGGCAACGGCTGCACCAGCGGCCACGGCGTGTGCGGGCTGAGCCGCTTCTCGGGCCGCTCGCTGGTCAACGTGCTGGCCTTCATGGGCGCGGGTGTCGCCGTCGTGTACGTGCTGCGCCACCTGGGCTGAAGACCATGACACATGCCTTCTCGCTCTTCAGCGGCCTGGTCTTCGGCATCGGCCTCATCCTGGGCGGCATGACCGACCCGCTCAAGGTCAAGGCCTTCCTCGACATCGGCGGCGCCTGGGACCCGAGCCTGGCCCTGGTGATGGGCGGCGCCATCACCATCGGGGTGCTCGCCTTTGCGCTGGCGCGTGGCCGCAGCCGTTCGTGGACAGGCACGCCGATGGAAGTGCCGAACAACCGCACGATCGACACGCGGCTGGTCGTCGGCGGCCTGCTCTTCGGTGCCGGCTGGGGCGTCGGCGGCTTCTGCCCCGGCCCGGCGCTGGTGGCCTCGGGCGGGGGCATGGGCGAGGCGGGCATCTTCGTCGCCGCAATGCTGGTGGGCATGCTGGCCCACGACAGGTGGCTGCAGAGGTAGCGCCGTCAGCGCTTGCGCGCCACCAGACCGGCCAGCGCCGACAGGCCGCGGTGCCGCGTGCCTTCGTCGAGCAACGCCTCGTACTCGACGAGTTCGACGATCTCCATCGCGGCGAAGGCCTCGCGCAACAGTTCGGCGGTGTACAGGTGCGACAGCACGCCCGGCCCGCCGGTCTTCAGTTCCAGCTGGCGCGGCGTGTAGCCCTGCAGCACGAGCAGGCCGCCCGGCTTCAGCGCGCCCTGCATCTGCACGAACTGGCGCGCGCGCATCGCCGGGTCGGCGAACTGGATGAAGATGGCCACCACGGCGTCGAAGGCCGCGGGTTGCCAGTGCCAGTCGTCGAAACCGGCGACGTGGTGCCCGACCTCGATGCCCGCTTCGGCGGCCAGCCGGCGCGCCTTGGCCACCGCCAGGTCGGCGACATCGAAAGCCTGCACCTCGAAGCCCTGCTGCGCCAGCCAGACGCTGTTGCGCCCCTCGCCGTCGGCCACGCACAGCACCCGTCCACCCGGCCTCAGCAGGGTGGCCTTGACGCGCAGGTAGTCGTTGGGCTCGCGGCCGAAGAAGTAACCCTCGCCAGCGTAGCGCTGGTTCCAGGTGGCCGCCGCGTCGGGGAAGCCGGCGTCGTTCACCGCCGCTCAGGCGCCGGCACGCACACCCAGCTTGCGCAGGATGGTCTCCATCAGGCACCACTTCGTCAGCCCGCTCTGCAACAGGTTGACGCCGACGAAAGCGGTGAAGGCCAGCCACCACGGGCTGTGGAAGATGGGGCTGCCGGGGATGCCGAGCGCGAGCGACAGCAGGATGAAAGTGCCGGCGATGACGCGGACGAGTTGCCAGGTGGTCATGGAGGTTCTCCTCGAGGGTTGATGTGGAAACGAAGCGATTCAGGCCGCCGCGGGCTCGCCGTCGCCCGTGCCGGTGATGGCGTGCAGGCGCTTGCGGTAGGCGGCGTAATACAGCACCGGGATGACCACCAGCGTCAGCAGCGTGCTGACGAAGATGCCGAAGATCAACGAGATGGCCAGGCCGTTGAAGATGGGGTCGTCGAGGATGAAAAACGCGCCCAGCATCGCGGCCAGCCCGGTCAGCACGATGGGCTGCGCGCGTGTGACGGCCGAAAACACGATGGCGCGCTTGAACTCGACGCCCTCGCGCACCTGCAGGTTGATGAAGTCGACGAGCAGGATGGAGTTGCGCACGATGATGCCGGCCAGGGCGATCATGCCGATCATGCTGGTGGCCGTGTACTGCGCGTGCAGCAGCGCGTGGCCGGGCATGACGCCGATGATGGTCAGCGGAATGGGCGCCATGATGATCAGTGGCGTGAGGTAGCTGCCGAACTGCGCCACCACCAGAAGGTAGATCAGCACCAGGCCCACGCCGTAGGCCGCGCCCATGTCGCGGAAGGTCTCGTAGGTGATCTGCGATTCGCCGTCCCACTTCAGCGTGTAGTCGCGCAGCTGGTCGTCGGGCTGGCTGATGAAGTGTTCCTGCAGCGTGCCGCCGCCGGGCGTGGTGATCTTCTTGATCTCGCTGCGCATCGCGAACATGCCGTAGAGCGGGCTGTCGACGGCGCCGGCCATGTCGGCAACGACGAAGTTCACCGGCAGCAGGTTCTTGTGGAAGACGGGCTGCTCGCGCAGCGTGTCGCTGACGGTGACCAGCTCGCGTATCGGCACCCCCTTGCCGCTGGCCGAGCGCACCGTCAGCTGCAGCAGCGTGGCCAGTTCGCCGTGGCGCTCGGGCGGCAGCTGCAGCACGGCGGGCACCGGGAACTTCGATCCGTCGTGCAGGTAGGCCACACCCTCGCCGCCCAGGCCGGCGGCCAGCGTGGTGACGATGGCCTGCTGTGGCACACCCAGCATGGCGGCCTTGCGGCGGTCCACCAGCAGCAGTGTCTTGGGCGCGGCGGCGATGCTGCTGTCGTCGACGTCGACGACACCCGCCTGTTTCTCGAACACGGCGCGCACGGCCTTGGCCACCTGGCGGCGGCCCTCGGCTTCGGGCCCGTAGATCTCGGCCACGATGGGCGAGAGCACCGGCGGTCCCGGCGGCACCTCGACGATCTTCACGTTGGCGCCGAAACGCGCACCGATGGCCTGCAGCTCGGGCCGCACGCGCATGGCCACCGCGTGGCTCTGCGCGTCACGCAGGTGCTTGTCGACGAGGTTGACCTGCAGGTCGCCCACTTCGCCGCCGGCACGCAGGTAGTACTGGCGCACCAGGCCGTTGAAGTTGATGGGCGCGGCGGTGCCGGCATAGGCCTGGTAGTCAGTGACCTCGGGCACGGTGAGCAGGTGGTTGCCCAGGGCGCGCAGCGTGGCCGCGGTGTGTTCCACCGGCGTGCCGGCGGGCATGTCGACGATGACCTGGAACTCGGACTTGTTGTCGAAGGGCAGCATCTTCAGCTGCACCAGCCCGAACACCGGCAGCAGCACCGACAGGCCGATGAGCGCCGCCACACCCAGGCCCAGCAGGCCACGGTTGCGGCCACCGCGCTGGTCGTCGAGCAGCGGGCGGAAGATGCGCTCGGCCCAGGGCCCGAGTTTGCCGGCCATGCCCTTGGCGGGCTCGTGCACGGCGTGCTCGCCGTCGGGGCCGGCCTCACCTGGCCCGGGCGCCGTCGCGGGCGCCGGCACGTGTTTCATCCACAGCCGCGCCAGCCAGGGCGTGACGACGAAGGCGATGGCCAGCGACAGCAGCATGCCCATGCTGGCGTTGATCGGGATCGGGCTCATGTAGGGCCCCATCAGCCCGCTGACGAAGGCCATCGGCAGCAGCGCCGCGATCACCGTCAGCGTGGCGAGGATGGTGGGCCCGCCCACCTCGTCCACCGCCGCGGGAATGATCTGCAGCAGCGAACGCCCGGGGTACTGGTGCTGGTGGCGGTGGATGTTCTCGACCACCACGATGGCATCGTCGACCAGGATGCCGATGGAAAAGATCAGTGCGAACAGCGACACGCGGTTGAGCGTGAAACCCCAGGCCCACGACGCAAACAGCGTCACCGTCAGTGTCAGGATGACCGCGGTGCCGACGATGGCGGCCTCGCGCCGACCCAGCGCGAAGAACACCAGCGCCACCACCGACGCGGTGGCGAAGAGCAGCTTCTGGATCAGCTTCTTCGCCTTGTCGTCGGCGCTGGCGCCGTAGTTGCGTGTCTCGGCCACGTCGACGTCGCCGGGGATCACGGTGTTGCGCAGCACGGCCACGCGTGCCATCACGGCGTCGGCCACGTCGATGGCGTTTTCGCCGGCCTTCTTCGTCACCGCGATGGTCACCGCGGGGTGGTCGCTGGCCGGGGCGCCGTCCTTGCCGGCCACGCCGTGCCAGACGTAGCGCTGCGCCGGCGGCGCGCCGTCGCGCACGTTGGCCACTTCACGAAGGAACACCGGCTTGGCGTTGCGCACGCCCACCACCAGATCACCGACGTCGCTGGCCTGCTGCAGGAAGGGGCCGGCCTCCACCGCCACGGCGCGGTTGCCGGCGATCAGGTCGCCTACCGGCAGCCCGAGGTTGGCCGACTGCAGCGCCTGGCGCAGGTCGGCCACGGTCACGCCCACGGCGGCCATGCGCGTGGGGTCGATCTCGACCATCACCGCGCGGCCGGGGCCGCCGATGGTCACGACTTCGCGCGTGCCGGGCACACGCTTGAGCTCGGCCTCCATGCTGTGCGCCACACGCTCCAGGTCGTAGGGGCCCGACAGCGCGGCGCCCGGCTCGCCCTTGGCGAAGAGCGTGAGCGTGACGATGGGCACATCGTCGATGCCCTTGGGCTTGATCAGCGGCTGGCCCACGCCCAGGCCCCTGGGCAGCCAGTCGCTGTTGGAATTGACGGTGTCGTACAGCCGCACCAGCGCCTCGGTGCGCGGCACGCCCACCTTGTATTGCACGGTGATGATGGCCATGCCCGGGCGCGAGACCGAGGTGATGTGCTCGATGCCCGAGATCTGCGCCAGCACCTGCTCGGCCGGGCCGGCCACCATCTGCTCGACGTCGCGCACCGATGCCCCGGGGAAGGGGATCAGCACGTTGGCCATGGTGACGTTGATCTGCGGCTCTTCTTCGCGCGGCGTCACGCCGACCGCGAACAGGCCCAGCAGCAGGGCCACCAGCGCCAGCAGCGGCGTGATCTGCGCGCGCTGGAAGTAGGCCGCGATGCGGCCCGAGACGCCCATCGGGGCCTCGGGCCTGGCGGGTGGAGTCGGTTGGGGCATCGAAGGCGTGTTCATGACGACTTTCAGCGCACGCGGGCGGCGGCCTGCGGCGTGGTGGTCACGCGTTCACCGGCCATCAGCCCGGCCAGCACCTCGACCTGATCGCCCTGGCTGCGGCCCAGGCGCACCTGGCGCAGCACGGGCTTGCCGGCGGCGTCGAGCACGTAGACGGCGGTGAGCTCCGCGCGGCGCACCACCGCCTGCAGGGGCACCGACAGGCCTGGCGCGGGTGCCGCCACGCCAGGCGTGGCGCTGCCGGCACCGGTGGCACCCGACACCGGCAGCCACAGCCGCGCGAACATGCCCGGCACGACGCCGGCCAGCGCGGGCGGCAGCTCGGCACGCAACTGCACGCTGAGCGTGGCCGCGTCCACCGTGGGCAGCAGCTGCAGGCGCAGCGGGGTCACCCAGGCGGCCGCGCCGGGCAGGCCGGGCAGTTCGGCGCGCGGCACCTGGCCGGCCACCATGCGCTGCGCCACCGTCTGCGGCACGGCGGCGGTGATGCGCAGCGCGGCGGGGTCGTAGACCGTGACCAGCGCGCGGCCGGGCATGGCCATGTCGCCCATCTGCACCGGCACCTCGCTCACCACACCGGCAAAGGGGGCGGTGACGACGTGCAGACCACTCTGCGTGCGCGCCGCGCCGGCCTGCGCCATCTGTGCCTGCATCTGCGCCTGCGTGGCCTTGAAGGCCGAATCGGCGCGGTCGAGCGCGGCGGCACTGATGTAGTTCTGCTGGAACAGCTGTTGCTGGCGCTGGAAGTCCTTGGTGGCCACGTCCAGCGCGGCACGCGCGGCCCGCACCTGCGCATCGCTGGCGGCGGCGTTCTGCTCGGCGGCGCGGGCGTCGATGCGCATCAGCACCTGGCCGGCACGCACACGGTCGCCCACCTGCACGTCGAGCTTGACGATGGCGCCGGCCACCTGCGAGGCCACCACGGTCTGGCGCACGGCTTCGACGACCCCGTCGAAACCCAGCGTCGTGGCGTCGGCACGGGCCTGCACCGTGACGCTGGGCAGCTCGGCGGCGGCCAGCCAGGCCGGCGCAGCCAGCACGAAAGCCGCCAGCAGGGCCGGCCGGAACAGGTGATGGGGCAGTGCAAATCGCATCGGGGTTTCCTTCGGGCTTGCGCCGCACGTCGAGGCACGCTGGCGACGACGCAGGTCGTTCAATCAATCATATTATTTGCGCACACAGCTAATTAGTCAAGTACAATTTTGCGCATCGAGTCGTGAAACGAGGCATCATGACGAACCCAGACACCCCCCCGAGTTGCAGCACCATGCAAAACCTGCCGGACGAAGCGTTGACGCAGGTGGCTGCCTACTTCCAGGCGCTGTCCGAGCCCACGCGCTTGCGCATCCTGAACATGCTGCGCCAGCGCGAACACAGCGTCGGTGAGCTGGCTCAGCTTTGTGGCTTCAGCTCGGCCAACGTGTCGCGCCACCTCAGCCTGTTGACGCAGCACGGCCTGGTGAAGCGCGAAAGCCGCGGCAACAGCGCCTACTACTCCATCGCCGACACCTCGGTCTACGCACTGTGCGACCTGGTCTGCGGCACGCTGGCACGCCAGTACGAGCGCCAGATGCAGGCTCACGCGCCCTTCGTCGCCCCGCAGGCTCCGGCGTCGGAAGCCGGCTGAAAGGCACGGGGCGCCAGGCGGCCGGGCTGGATTCCGGCCCGCCGCGGCCGATATCCTGGCCTGGCCCCTCCCCCCGACCGCTGCGCATGCCCTGCGCCGACCTGCCGACCGCGATGACCATGCAGCAAGACCTGAAGGCGCTGGAAGAACGCTGGGGCCTGGCCCTGCAGAGCGCAGCCTTCGGCGTCTGGGACCTCGACCCGCGCGCCCAGCGCGTGCACTACTCGCCCGAGTGGAAGGCGATGCTGGGTTACGGCGACCTGCCCGTCGAAGAAACCGAGCACACCGACTTCTGGCGCCGCCGTGTCCACCCCGACGACCTGCAGCGCATGCTGGCCGCGCTGCACGCCCACCTGGCCGGCGACGCCAGCAGCTACGCGGTCGAATTCCGACTGCGCGCCGCCGACGGCAGCTGGCGCTGCGTGCTGTCTCGTGGTCGCGTGGTCGAACGCGACGCCGGCGGCGCGCCGCTGCGCATGGTGGGCACGCTGACCGACCTGACCGAGCACCACGAACTGCAGGCCGCACGCCTGGCGCGCGCACGCGCCGAGGCCGCCAGCCGTGCCAAGACCGAGTTCGTCTCACGCATGAGCCATGAGTTGCGCACGCCGCTGAACGCCGTGCTGGGTTTTGCCCAGCTGCTGTCGCGCCGCCTGGGCGACGGCGACATCGAGGGCCAACGCACCTACGTCGCGAACATCGAGCAGGCGGGCTGGCATCTGCTGGCGATGATCAACGACGTGCTGGACCTGCAGCGCATGGAAAGCGGCCAGCTCGCGCTGCAGATCGAAACCGTCGCGCTGGCGCCGCTGTGGGACGCCGTGGCCACGTCGTTGTCGCCGCTGGCCGAACGGCACGGCGTGCGGCTGGCCGCAGCCACGCTGCCGCCGCGCGCGGCCGTGCAGGCCGACCCGGCACGCCTGAAGCAGGTGCTGGCCCACCTGGTGGGCAACGCCGTCAAGTACAACCGTGCCGGTGGCACGGTGACCTTCGCCGCCACCGCTTTGGGTGGTCAATGGCGGCTGAGCGTCGCCGACACCGGCCAGGGCATCCCGGCTGCGCAACTGCCGCACCTCTTCGAAGCCTTCAACCGGGTGGGGCGCGAAGGCCCCGGCGCCGACGGCGTGGGCATCGGCCTGGTGCTGGCGCGCAGCCTGGTGCGGCAGATGGGCGGCGACGTCACCGTACGCAGCACACCAGGCGCGGGCACCACGGTCGAGGTCGACCTGCCACGCGCCGATGACAGCACGCTGCGAGGGTCGACACCCCGATGACGCGGCACACCGGTTAGCGCACCCGCGCCTTACCGCAGCGCCAGCGCCCTCACGGCGCCGCGGACACCACGCCGATGGCCTCTTGCGCCAGCACCTCGTGCACGGCCTTGGTCGGGTGGATGCCGTCCCAGAACAGGTAGGTGTCGGGCTTCTTGCACTTGAAGGGCGGCACCGCCGGCGTGACGCAGGCATCGGTGACGTTGGCCAGGCCGTAGTCGGCCGGGTCGGCGATGATGGCGTTGAGCTTGGTGTAGGCGTCGAGGATGCGGATGTCGCTGCCGGGCAGAAAGGTCGCCAGGTAGTCGCGCAGCTGGCCGAGGTTGGCGTTGTAGGCCGCCGACAACGCGCTCCCCCCGGAGACGGCAGCCGGGCCGAGCCCTCGCACCGCCGGCAGCTTGCCGAGGTCGGGCACGTTCATCAGCAGGAACTGGCGCGCACCGTAAGCGTGGAGCGTGCCGACGCTGCTTCCCAGGCTGGCCAGCGCATTGATGATGTAGGACGTGGGATCCCCGCCGCCGGCCGCGGCGACGAGCGCGTCGCGCACATCGTTGCCGCCCATCTCGATCGTCACCAGGGTCTTCGGCGAGGTCTGCGGGAAGTCCGTCAGGTAGGCGGCGATCTGCAGCGGCAGGTTGAAGCGGCAGTAGTAGTCCACCGCCCGCGCACCGCCGACGGCGTAGTTGCTGGCCTTCGGCCCGCTGCTGCCGAATGCCGGCCGGGCGTTGCCGGCCAGCGCAAAGTGGCGCGCCAGCCCTTCGACCCAGGTCGCGCCATTGGTGAAGTGATGACCGCCGGTGGCATAGGGGCCATCGGGCACCTTGAACACGTCCAGTGCGTCATAGGGCGGCGTGTTCAGCGCGGTGCCGCAGTGCTGGTTGGCGGGCGCGGACAACCAGATGAAGGCATTGCCGGTGTCACTGAGGCTGGCACCGAAGCTGACGATGCGGTCGAAGCGCGGCGGCTGCGCCAGCGCTGCGCATGACAGCACGGCCAGCGTGGCGGCAACGGCGATCGATGTCGGACGCCTGGGGGTGGACGGTGCACGCATGGGGATCTCCTCTCGAACGGGTGTATGCGGACGTGTCGAGCGACCCCGGAGACCGGACTCCTGCCCGGAAACCGGGCCTGCTGACGCCAGCCGAAAGTACGCCGCGCGCAAGCTGCCGGCGCTGCGTTGACTCAATGGCGCAGCAAGGCACAACGGCCGCGGCGGCCGCCACCGGGCCTCAGCGCAGCGCCAGCCCCCAGCCTGCCAGCGCCGCCAGCGCGACCACCGCCAGCGGCGGCCAGCGCAGGCCCATCAGCAGGGCCAACGCCACCGCCGCCAGGGCAGCATCGGCCGGGCCGGTGAGCGCGCTCGTCGCTACCGGGTGGACCAGCGCCGCCAGCAGGATGCCGACGACACCCGCGTTCACCCCGGCCAGCGCCGACTGCACGGCCGGCCTCTGTCGCAGGGCATCCCAGAAGGGCAGCGCGCCCACGACCAGCAAGCCCGCCGGCAGGAAGATGGCCAGCAGGCACAGCAGGCCGCCACTCCAGCCCCCCAGCCCGGCGACTTCAGGCCGCATCACCGCACCCAGGTAGGCCGCGAAGGTGAACAAGGGCCCCGGCACGGCCTGCGCGGCGCCGTAGCCGGCCAGGAAGTCGGCGTTGCTCACCGCGCCACCCGGCACCACCGCGGTCTGCAGCAAGGGCAGCACGACATGGCCGCCGCCGAAGACCAGGGCGCCGGCCCGGTAGAAGGCGTCGAGCGTGGCCAGCAGCGGCGCCGCGCTGGCGGCGGCCAGCAGCGGCAG
>LNFM01003081.1_pt1 | contig 34969 bp, 23 predicted proteins | sample 596031 | NCBI WGS metagenome assembly LNFM01 (sample SAMN04254537, study PRJNA301005) | activated carbon metagenome | isolation source: dual media filters at the Ann Arbor, Michigan drinking water treatment plant | place: USA: Ann Arbor
CATGCGCTGCCTTGCGGCGCATGGCCCGCGACGCTCCTGCGGCGCGCGCTGCCCCCGAATTCATTCGGGGGCAGACCCGCAGACCCCGAATTCATTTGGGGGCAGACCCGCAGACCCCGAATTCATTCGGGGCAGCGCCCTCAGACCCCCGCACGCGCGCACGATCCGCAATCACACCCGCGCCGCGCCGTTGGAAGGAAGAAACGCCACGAGCGTTCTCCTGGGGACGATCTCGGGATGCTCGCGGTGCGTTTCGCCAACGGACGGCGGCGCGACGTCAAGCGCCAGGGCGTCGTCGAGCGAGCGCGATGATCACGACGATCGCCGCGACCACCCCGAGCAGCGCCCACACAGGCGCGCGCCGGGCGGACGGTGGCCGAGCGACGGGGGCGCTCTGGGACCTTCCAACGGGCGAGAGCCTCCAGCGCGCCTCGTTCATGCGTAACGTGACGCGCTCGCCCGCGGCGCGACGGGCGAGGATCGAGGGATCAGCTTCTCCGGACTCGGTCACAACGCGCATCGAACTGCTGCTCTCGACTCGAAGCTCGCGCCAGCCTGGGCGGTCGGAATAACTCTCGTCTCGCACGCTCACCACGAAGGCCGACCGCGAATCGACGGGCAAAGGACGGTCGATCCTGAGCTCTGCCACGACGCGGAGCGTGTTCAGATTACCTTCTCCCGTGCCGACTTCGAGGCTCCTCGCGACGATCCTCGGTCGGGTCGGTCGACCATCGACGCTCCACCGCCATTCACCCTGGAGTCGTTCGAACAACGCGTCGAGGTACGCCTCGCGCTCGACGGCCGTGACCTGACCGTCGCGATCGCGATCGAGCCGCGCGAGCTCCTCGGTTGTCGGCAGCTCGGCGAGGTCGAGGACGTACGCGACGCGGGCGCCGGTCGTGTCGGGCTCGAGCGCGAACAGTCGGTTCGTCGACGAGAGCCCGAAGGGATGCGCTGCGCAGAGGGCGCCAGCCGAGAGCGCCGCGAACGCGAGGCAGAGCGCCGAGGAGCGAGCGACCTTCACTCGAAGACGACGCGGTTGCGACCGCCGTGCTTTGCGCGGTAGAGGCGCTCGTCCGCGAGCTGAATGAAGGCCTCTGGCATCGCGAGAGAGTCCTCGAGCTCGGCGACGCCGAGCGACGCGGTGACAGAGATCTTCTCCCGTTCGAAGACGAACGGGTGCGCCGCGATGATGCCTCGAATGCTCTCGGCGACGTACGCGGTGCCTCGCAAGTCGGTCTCGGGAAGAATGATCCCGAACTCCTCGCCGCCATAGCGAGCGAAGATCTCGTCCCGGCGGATGCGCGCGCGGACGAGGTTCGAAATCTCCCGTAGAACGTAGTCTCCTGCGAGGTGACCGTAGGTATTATTGACGCGCGAAAAATGGTCGATGTCGAGCATCACGAGGCCGAGCGGCCGATGATAGCGGCGCGCGCGAGACATCTCGCGGTCGAGCGACTCGAAGAAGTACCGACGATTAAAGGCCTGCGTCAGACCATCGACGATGGTCATTCGGTAGATCTCTTCGTGGTACGCAGCCTCGACGTCGCTCCCCGACAAGAACTTGAAGATCGAATCGCCGATCTTCACGTGGTCGCCGCGGCGGAGCCGATGCTCGGTGACGGGCTCGTCGTTGACGTACGTCCCGTTGGTCGAGCCGAGGTCGATTACCACCCAGTTTCCATCGCGGCGCTCGAAGCGCGCGTGCCTGCGCGAGACGCCCTCGGCCGCGAGCACGACGACGTTGTCTGTGCCGCGGCCGACGCTGACCGCCGGCGCGTTGGCGTCGAGCACGAACCGCTTGCCGAGGTTGGTCGTCTCCTTCGCGTAGATGATGACGAGACAGTCACCGCTGGTCGACCCGGTGGCTTGGCCGTCTGCGCGCTGGACAACGGTCTGCGTGATCCAGTCGTCGCCGCTGTCGTTGGGGTCCCTCGTCATTGCAGCAACAAAACTTTGACGAGTGTGTTTTGAGAACGCTTCACGGTCAAGTGAGCGAGCTGCGGATTTTCCATGATCACTGAGCAAACACAAGGCCTCGAGGAAGCCATTCGGACGCGATGTTCTTCGCTCGGATTCACGCGGGTCGGGATCGCGCGCGTCGAGGACATTTCACAGGATTTCTCGCGGTATCGTGCGTTCATCGACGAAGGGATGCATGGCTCGATGACCTACCTCGCGCACAATCAGGAGTCGCGTCGCACCCTCGACACGCCAGCCGTGCTCGACGGTGCGCGGAGTGTGATCGTGTGTGCGACGGACTACCGTCCCGCTGCGCCCGTCGACGCCGCAAAGCGCGACGCGGTGGACTCCGGCATGCTGGGCCTTCGAGGGGCGCGCGTCGCTGCCTACGCGAGGGGCCAAGACTATCACAATTTTGTTCGAAAGAGACTCCGAAGACTCGCCGAGTTTGTTCGCAACGAGACCGGCTGCGAAGCGCGGCCCATGGTGGACACAGCGCCGATCCTCGAGCGCGCCTGGGCGCGCCTCGCGGGCGTAGGTTTCGTAGGAAAAAACGGCATGATCATCGCTCCGGGGATCGGCTCGTTCTTCCTGCTCGGGGAGGTGGTGACGACCGCGGAGCTCGCTCCGGACACTGCTCTAGACTCCCGATGTGGAGCCTGCACGCTGTGTCTGGACGCGTGCCCGACCGGTGCCTTTCCGAGACCATTTGTGCTCGACGCTCGAAAATGTGTTTCGTTTCTCACGATCGAGCACGAAGGCGAGATCCCCGAAGAGCTCAGAGAAGGGATCGGCGACCGCTTCTTCGGCTGCGACGAATGCCAGGACGTCTGTCCCTTCAACAAGAGCCCGACGCCTCGAGAGATCGCTCCGCAGTTCGCGCTCGGAGCGCGGTGGTCCAAGCGCACCGTCGAGTCGCTGCTCTCTCTCGACGAGGCAGAGTTTCGGCGCCTCACGCTCGGCTCTCCCCTCGGCCGCCCTGGACGCGACGGCCTCGTCCGCAACGCCATGATCGTGCTCGGTAACTTCGGCGACGAATCGCACCTCCCCGCGCTCTACGCCTCGATCGAACGCGAACGCGACGAGCCGCTGCGCGCGCTCGCGCGCTGGGCCATCGCTCGCATCGAGTCCCGTCAGCGACCCTGACACATCTGCTCCGAGCTTCCGCGACGATGGTGTAGGCTCCCCGCGCACGAGCAATGAGCAAGGTAGTGGCTGCCTCGACCGACCCGATGTTCGGTCTCTTTTCGGTGATCGGCGACGATGGCTCGATGAGCGCCGAGCACCAGGCGAAGATCTCTGACGCGCTCCTCACGCGGATGTACCGCGAGATGCGCAGGCTCCGCGCGCTCGACGAGCGGATGCTCGTGATCCAGCGACAGGGACGCATCGGATTCTACGGCGAGGTCAAAGGGCAGGAGGCCACGCCGATCGCCACGGGGCTCGCGCTCGACGCGGAGGACTGGATCTTCCCAGCGCTGCGCGAGGGACCGGCGATGCTCGTGCGAGGATTTCCGCTGGAGACCTACGTCGCGCAGTGCTTCGGCAACGCGTGCGACGTCAACAAGGGTCGCCAGATGCCAAGTCACTACTCGGGCAAGAGCGTTCATCAAGTGAGCTGGTCGAGCTGCATCGGGCCGCAAGTCCCGCAGGCGGTCGGCGCGGCGTGGGCCATGAAGCTCCGCAAGGCCAAGAGCATCGCCGTGGGCTTTCTCGGCGACGGCGCCACGAGCCAGTCAGACTTTCACAACGCGATGAATTTCGCAGCCGTTTTCAAGACGCCCTGCGTGATCGTCTGCCAGAACAACCACTGGGCCATCAGCGTGCCGTCGAAGATGCAAACCGCCTCGCCTACCTTCGCGTCCAAGGCCATCGCCTACGGGATGCCCGGCGTCCGCGTGGACGGCAACGACATCTGCGCGGTGTTCCTCGCGCTCACAGACGCCGCCCAGCGCGCGCGGGACGGACACGGTCCGACCTTCATCGAGTGCGTCACCTATCGCATGGGCGCGCACTCCTCGAGCGACGACCCCACGCGCTATCGCTCGAACGAAGAGGTCGAGGAGTGGCGCAAGAAAGACCCGCTCGACAAGCTGCGCAAGGCCATGGTCGCTCGCGGCCTGATCGACGAGGCGCGGGACGAGGCGCTGTTCGCCGAGGTCGACGCCGAGGTGAAGGCCGCCATCGCGATGGTCGAGTCCGCCTCGAATCCGCCGCGCGAATCGGTGTTCGATGACGTGTACGGCGAGCTGCCCTGGCATCTGCGCGAGCAGCGCGACGAGCTGCTCGCGAGCGCCCCTCCCCCCGCTCACGGCGCGGGGCACTGAGCGCGCGAGTTCGATGCAGCGCGCCCAGTTCGAGCGGGTCGAAGTTGAGCGAGTCTCTCTCGCCTACGGAGCCACCCGCGCGCTCGCAGGGGTCACCGTAGCCTTCGACGCAGGCACGGTGAGCACCATCGAAGGCCCCAACGGCGCGGGAAAATCCTCGCTCCTCAACGTCCTCGCGACGCTCGCGCGCCCCAACGCAGGCGCTGTTCGCTACGGCGAGTACGAGCTGCCCGACGACCGATCACAGATCCGCCCCGCGATCGGGCTCGTCGCGCACGAGGCGCTCGTGTACCCGGACCTGAGCGCGCGCGAGTCGCTCACGCTCTACGCGCGCTGGTACCGCGTCTCGTCCCCGAGCGCCGCGATCGAGCGCGTCATCGACGCCTACGCGCTCTCGTCGTTTGTCGACAAGCCCGCCCGAGTCTTGTCGCGAGGACAACTGCAGCGCGTCTCGCTCGCGAGAGCCATGGTTCACGAGCCGACCATGCTGCTCTTCGACGAGCCCACGACGGGACTCGACCACGCTTCGACAGAGCGCGTCGCGACGGCCATCGATGACGCCAAGAAGCGAGGCTGCATCGTGATCGTCGTGACCCACGACCGTCCGCTCGCAGAGCGCGTCGCGGACCGACGCGTGTTCATCGCCCGAGGAAAAGTCGAGCGAATCGAGCCATCGACACGCCCCCCCTAGCGCGGCTCCCCCAGCGCTCAGCTCACGGACGCGAGACCGACACGCTGAACGCGCCCGAGTTGCTCAGACAACCGTCGACGTAGAGCGTGTGAATGCCAGCGCCCGCCGGGATCGTGCTGGTGATCGACGATCGAACACCACACGTGCCGCCGACATCGTCGTTGCAGACCTCGACGGGCGTCCGCGCCGCGCTGCGCTGCGCGAGCTCGGTGTCCCAGGTCGCGCGACCGCAGGTGCTCGCCGTGAACGAGCCGCCCATCGCGGCGCCGCACGTGTACCAGTAGTACGTGTTCTCTGGCCCAGTCGAGCAGCAAGTCGAGGTGATTCGACCCGTGCCAGACGTCGTGCCGGACGGCGTCGAGCTGCCAGCGGCGAGCGCAGCAACCGCGCCGTTTCCAACAGGCAAGTGCTGAAAGCGGATGTTCGTCGGTCCGCCCGCGCCGCAGCCAGAGACCACGAGGCGGTATGCGCCCGCGGGGAGCTGCGCCATGATCTGCGACTGCGTTCCGGTCGCGCAGCCCGCGAGGCCGCCGTCGTCGTTGCAGGTCGCCCCGTTGGGCAGACCAGCGCTCGCCACGTTGGTGCCCGTCGAGGTCTGGATGAAGATCGCCGTGTCCCGCGTCGATCCGATCGTGTCGGCGTAGACGATCTCCGGCGCTGTCAGCGTGAAGTTGTAGAACACATCCTCACCGGCCGTGCAGCCGCAGGAGCCGGAGGTGTCGTTGACCGCCGCCACCGTGTTCACGGTAAAGGTCGACTGCGGGTTGGCCATGTTGATGACGACCGCGCCTGCGGGGCGGTCGTTGGACGGAGCAGCCACGCACACGCCGCCGCTGCACGCCGTTCCTGCGTTGCAGCGACGCGCGCAGCCGCCGCAGTTGTTGTTGTCGTTGAGCGTGTCTGCGCAGATCGCGCCGCAGCGCGTCCCAGTCGCGCACGTCGCCATCACGTAGTTGACCGTGGCAGCGCCGGACCCAGAGCACCCGTCGACCACGAGGGTGTTGAGGCCCACCTGGTTCGCCGCGGTCGCGGGGATCGACGCGTTGACGTTGGACCCGTTGCCGCACACGAAGCCGAAGCCGACGTCATCGTTGCACACCGCGCCGCTGCGCAGCGCGCTCGCCTGCGTCAACGACACGTCGTACGCCGCCGTCGTCGCGCCGGTCATCGCGTTGCACGTGTTGGCGTTGAAGGTGTTGGCCGCGCTGCTCGGGCAGGTCAACCACCACAGAGAGTTCTCGGGAGAGCCCGAGCAGCAGGTGCTCGTCGTCGTTCCCGTGCCCGACGTCGTGCTCATCGCTTGACGAACCGTGCCGTCCGGCGCGATGCGCGAAGACGTTCCGTTGCCCGCGGGCAAGTGCTGAAACTTGATGTTCGCCATGCCCGCCGAGCAGCCCGACAGCACGAGGAAGTACGTCCCCGCCGGGAGCCTCGCGACCACCATCGACTGCAGACCACTCGTCAACCCGCAGTCGCGCGCGTCGTCGTTGCACGTCGTGAAGCCAGCGCTCGCCGTCACGTTGTTGCCCGCCGCGTCCTGAATGAACAACGACGTATCCCAGGTCGCGCCCAGCGTGTCGGCGTAGACGATCTCGGGCACCGTCAAGACGAAGCGATAGAAGACGTCGTTGCCCGTCGTCGTGCAGCCGCACGTGCCGTTGGTGTCGTGCCGGGCCGACGTCGTGTTCGCCGCGATCGTCTGCGAAGGCATCGCCAGGTTGATCAAGGTCGCTCCCGCGCGCGTGTCGTTCGCTGGCGGAGTACCCATGCAGCGACCGGCGGTGCACGCCGTCCCCATCGGGCACGCGGTCCCGCACGCGCCGCAGTTGGCCGCGCTGGTCTGCAGGTCCACGCAAACGCCCCCGCACGCCGTCTGGCCCATCGGGCACGCGCACACGCCTGCGTTGCACGTCTGGCCCATCGCGCACACGCGACCGCACATCCCGCAGTTGTTGCGGTCCGTCTGCGTGTTCACGCAACTCGAAGGCGTCCCGCACGCCATCTGTCCCATCGGACACCCGCACACACCCCCGGTGCAGCTCTGCCCCGTCGGGCACGCCCTGCCGCACGCTCCACAGTTCGCCCCGCTGGTCGTCAGGTCCACGCAGACCGCCGGGGTGCCGCAGCCCGTCTGGCCTGCGGGGCAACGGCAGGTCCCGCTCTGGCACGTCGTGCCACCAGCGCAGACGCGGCCGCACGCGCCGCAGTTGTTGTTATCCGATGTCGTGTTGATGCACGTGCGTCCGCAGAGCATCTGGCCCGCGCCGCACGCGCAGCGACCGGCAGAGCAGGTCTGCCCCGCGCCGCACACAACCCCGCACGCGCCGCAGTTGGCCATGCTCGACTGAAGATCCACGCAGTTGGGAGCAGGCGCCATCGGGGCGCAGTCCGTCTGCCCCGCGGGACACATCGGACGGCCCATCACGCAGCGACCCATCGAGCAGGTCTGACCGGCAGGACACATGGTGCCGCACGCGCCGCAGTTGATCGGGTCCGTCTGCAGGTCCGCGCAGGCCGACCCGCAGACCATCTGGCCCATCGGGCAGACGACCGTGCCCATGCACATACCCGCGGAGCAGGTCTGCCCCATCGCGCACGCGCGGCCACACACGCCGCAGTTCGTCGCGCTCGTCTGCGTGTTGACGCAGCGGCCGCCACAGTTCACCTCGGGCGCGGTGCACATCACCATCGTGTTGACGCACGCCCCAGCGGTGCACGTCTGTCCCATCGGGCACACGTTGCCGCAAGCACCACAATTCATCCCGTCCGTCTGCGTGTTGACGCAGCGGCCGCCGCAGAGCGTCTCGCTCCCCGTGCACATCGGCGCAGCGCAGGCGCCCATCATGCACGTCTGCCCAGCAGGGCAGGACGTTCCGCACATGCCGCAGTGGGTCGCGCTGGTCCGGGTGTCGACGCACATGCCGCCGCAGTCGGTCTGCCCCATCGGGCACATGACCGCCGGTCGACACATGCCCATCGCGCACGACTGGCCCATCGGGCAGGCCATTCCGCAGGCGCCGCAGTTGTTCGCGTCGCTCTGCGTGTCCACGCAGGTGCCGCTGCAGTTGGTCTGGGTGCCCGTGCACATCGTCGTGCCTCGGCACGCGCCCATCGTGCAGGTCTCACCCGCGGCGCAGGCGCGCCCACAAGCGCCGCAGTTGGTCGCGCTCGTGTCGAGGTTTACGCAGGTGGGCCCGCACAGCGTCTCGCCGCTCGCGCACACACCGGTGTCGATCGGCATCTGCACGTCGGGACGCTGAACGTCGGCGACCGCGGTGTCTCGTCCGGTGTCCCGGCCCGAGTCCGTGGTCTGCACCGGCATGGCGCACGCGAACAAAGCGGTCGCGGCGCCGATGGTACAGATCGCGCGCGCGAGCCACTGCCTCTGATGGTGAATCATTCATCCTCCAATGAGATCGATAGCGAAAACTGAACGGCGCATCATACAGACTTCCGCGCTCGGCCAACACCGAACTCGCGCGCGGACTCTGCGTTCCCCCTGCGAAAACTGCGCTAACCCTGCTCAGGGTCGCGTGACGGCGACCGTGTACGAGCCGGACGACGTGCTCGAGAAGCCATCGACGTACAGCGCGTGAATGCCCGCCCCCGCGGGGATCGTGGCGGTGATCTGCGACTGCGTGCCGCACGAATCGTCGTTGCATACGATGGGCGTCGCGCGGCCAGGGCTGCTCTGCGCGAGCGAGGTGTCCCAGCTCGCGCGACCGCAGGTGTTGGCGCTGAACATCGCAGCGGCGAAGGCCGGGCAGGTGTACCAGTAGTACGTGTTCTCGGGGCCGGCCGAGCTGCAGGTCGACGTGACGCGACCGGTGCCCGAAGTGCTCGTCGTCGCGATCGGAGTCGACCCCATCGGCAAGAACGAGAGCGGCCCGTTTCCGATCGGCACGTGCTGAAAGCGGATCGTCGCCATCCCTCCCGATCCGCAGCCCGAGACGACCAGGCGGTACGTCCCTGCCTCGAATCGAGCCATGACTTGCGATTGACGCAGTGTCCCGCAGCCGGCGAGCCCGCCGTCGTCGTTGCAGACCGCGCCCTGCGCTCCGAGGTTGGCCGTCGTGATGTTCGTACCAGTGCTCGACTGAAAGAAGATCGACGTGTCGTAGTTCGAACCGATGGTGTCGGCGTACACGAGCTCGCTCCGTCCGGCGGCGACGGTAAACGTGTAGAACACGTCGTTGCCCGACGTGCATCCGCAGCTGCCCGTCGTGTCGTTGCCGGCCGCCATCGTGTTGACGGTGAACGTCGACTGGGGGTTGGCCATGTTGATCGCGATCGCCCCGGCCGGCTGGTCGTTGAGCGGAACGTCGCTGCACATCCCCATGCGACAGCTCTGCCCCGCGGAGCAGCGTCGATCACAGCCTCCGCAGTGGTTGACGTCGCTCGCGGTGTCGACGCAGGCGCTGCCGCAGCGCGTCCCGCTGGCGCACGCGCCGAGCGAGTAGTCGACCGAGTAGCTACCCATCGCCATGCAGCCGTCGATCACGAGCGAGTTGAGGCTCAGCTGGTTGGCGCTCGTCGCGGGGATCGTCGAGGTCACCGTCGAGCCGTTGCCGCACACGAGACCCACGTCGTCGTTGCACGCGGCCATCGCGCGCGACGCGGAGTGCTGCGAGAGCGAGCTGTTGTATCCCGCGCGGTTCGCGCCGGTCATCGGGTTGCACGTGGACGCGTAGAAGGGCGCGGTCGCGGTGTTCGGACACGTGAGCCACCACAGCGCGGCGTCGCCGCCGCTCGAGCAGCAGCTCCCGCTGTAGCCGCTGGTCGCTCCGGTCGTGCCGGTCGCAGTACGAGCCGTCGTCGTCGGGGTGATCCGCGTCGCCGCTCCCGCTCCTGCGGGAACGTGCTGAAACCGAATCGTCGCCGCGCCCGCGCCGCAACCGGAGAGCACGAGAAAGTATGTTCCTGCAGGGAGGCTCGCGAAGATCGCTGATTGGCGACCCACGTTGCCGCATTCGGTCGAGTCATCGCTGCAGGTCGTAAAGCCTGTGCCCGCGGTGACGGACCCGCCCGTCGAGCTCTGAAAGAACAACGACGTGTCCCAGGCGGCGCCGAAGGTGTCCGCCATGACGATCTCGGGCTGCGTCAACGTGAAGCGATAGAACACGTCGTTGCCCGACGTGCATCCGCAGGGGCCCGTCGTGTCGTTGCGCGCCACCATCGTGTTGACCGCGATCGTCTGCGACGGCATCGACAGGTCGAGCATCACCGCGCCTGCGCGCGTGTCGTTCGCCGGAGGAATCCCTCGACACATCCCCGCCATGCACCCGGTGCCCGGCCCGCACGCGTTGTTGCACGCGCCGCAGTGGGCAGAGCTCGTCTGCGTGTCGACGCACAGCGCGGGCGTCCCGCAGGCCATCTGTCCCATCGGACAAGCGCACCGACCGGCAGCGCACACCTGCCCCATCGGACACACCGTCCCGCACGCGCCGCAGTTGTTGCGATCGGTCTGCAGCGAGACGCACGCGCTGGGCATCCCGCAGAGCACCTGCCCGGTCATGCACGCGCAGCGGCCCGCAGCGCACACCTGATCCATCGGACACGCCATCGCGCAGGCGCCACAGTTGGCGCTGTCGGTCTGCGTGTTGACGCAGACGCCGCCGCACAAGAGCTGTCCCGCCGGGCACGCGCAGCGTCCCGCAGCGCACACCTGCCCCATCGGACACGCGCTGCCGCAGCCGCCGCAGTTCATCGCGTCCGTTTGCGTATTGACGCACGAGCGACCGCAGAGGGTGGTGCCCGCGGCGCACGCGCAGACGCCGGCGGAGCAGCTCTGCCCCGCAGAGCACGCGTTGCCGCAAGCGCCGCAGTGCGCGCTCGAGCTCTGAACGTCCACGCACATGGGAGACGGGGCGGTCGGGGCGCAGTCCGTTTGGCCCGCGGCGCACATCATTCGCGCAGAGACGCAGCGCGCCATGGTGCAGCTCTGCCCGGCGGCGCAGGCGGTGCCGCACGCACCACAGTTCATCGGATCGCTGTCGAGCGAGGCGCACGCCGCGCCGCAGCGCGTCTGGCCAGCAGGGCACATCGCCATGCCCATGCACATTCCGGCCGCGCACGTCTGCCCCGCGGCGCACATACGACCGCAGGCGCCGCAGTTGTTCAGGTCCGTCTGCGTGTCGACGCAGACTCCGCCGCAGCTCATCTGGCCAGCCGGGCACATTGGCGTCGCAGGGCCGCAGCGGCCCATCGCGCAGACCTCGCCGGGAGAGCACTGCGTACCGCAGGCACCACAATTCATCGGGTCCGACAAAACGCTGGTGCACACGCCGCTGCAACGGGTGTCACCGCCAGGGCACGGGGCCTCGCCGTCCATCGGCTGAGGGCGAACGTCCGGCGTGACGACGTCGGCGCGCGCGTCCACTCGAGCGTCCGACCGCGGCAACATCATTTCGGGCATCGCGCAGCTCGCGCTCATCGCGATCGCGACGACGGACAGCAACCAATCGATCTCTCGTCTCTCTCTCGCCATCGTTCGCCTCGCTCGCAACTGATGGTGCACGGTACCGCAAGCACCAGTGCGCGGCGAGCGCATCGCCGCTCACAAACCGAGCGACCGCCACGTCTCTGCCTCGTAGAGCGCGTCGCACACCAGAGCCAGGTCGTCGGCCATCGGGCATCGCACGTCGAGGCGCTCGCCGTCGCTGCGCTCGAGCGTGAGCGCAAACGCGTGCAGCGCCAGCCTCGGCAACGAAAAGTGGTCACGAAACCAACGATTGAGCGGCTGCTTTCCGTAGTTCGCGTCGCCGAGCAGCGGGTGGCTGATGTGCTTGGCGTGCCGACGCACCTGGTGCGTGCGCCCCGTGAAGATCTGCACCAGGACGAGCGAGCTCCGCGCCTCGCCTTCGCGATGGCAAACAGCGCTGAAATGACTGCGCGCTTCGCGCGCGACGCCGTCTTCGTCCCGCAGCGCGTGCTCCACCATCTGCGGCGCCTTCAGGCATCCGCGGACGAGCGCGAGGTACTTCTTCGCGCACTGATCGCCGCTCATCGCCGCTTGCCATTCGCGCGCTGCCTCGGGTCCCTTGGCGAGCAGCAGCGCTCCGGACGTCTGTCGATCGAGCCGATGGACGGGCACGAGACCCTCGCCGAGCTGCGCGCGCACGAGGGTCATGACCGTCTTTTCGCGCGGGCCCGCCCAGGCAGAGTCGTGAACCAACAGCCACGCGGGCTTGTCGATCACCACGGCGGTGGCGCTCTCGGCGAGCACGACGAGCGCGCTCGACTCCGCGCGCGCTACAGCGGCCCTCGCGCCCTCGGTCATCGCGTCCTGCGTCATTCTTGGCCATAGAGACGCTTGCATACCCGCGAAACCGGGGGAACCTTGATCGCGCCAGACCCCAAAGCAGATGAGCAACTATCGCGACGACCTCGAGGCGCTCTCCCATGAAAACGAAGCCCTGCGGCGCAAGATCGCCGACCTCGAAGCAGAGCGAGCCGGCGCGAAGCCGCCCGCCCCGCCGCGGCGCGCGGGCGTCGGGCTCGTGATCGGCGTGGCGACGTCAGTGCTGTGCATGGGGGTGGTGGCAGCCCTGTTCGTGAGCCGGCCTCCCCCGCCGCCCGCAGCGGAAGGCCGAGCGCCGGTGGCTCCCACGACGGACGCGCCGATCAACATCACGATCACGGTGGAGGGCCGCGTTACGCTCGACGGCGAGCTGCTGTCAGACGTCGCGCTGAGCGATCGGCTCGCGATGTACGCCCGGCTCAGGCACGGTCAACGCGCGGTGATCGCCGCGGACTCGTCCGTCGCCTACTCGAGGGTGGTCGAGGTGATGGATCGCGCGCGAGCCGCGGGCGTCACGAGGATCTCGTTCGCGGTCGCCGCACGCTGAGCGCGCTCAACCAAACAGCGCGCTGATCGCGACGCCTGGGACCTTGAACCACGACGGGTTGGCCTCGAGCGCGAGGACCTTGGGGGCCACGACGTGCGCGTTCTTGTGGGTGACGAAGAAGGGCGGCTTCGGGTTGACCGTCACTGGCGCGCGCACCACGACCTTCTCGATTCCCTCGAGCATGAACGTGTTGTGCACCCAGCCGAGGCCGCCCTGAATGTTCTCGAGCGTGCTCGAAGGGTGCGCCCCCCACGGAGGCGTGACCATGCCGTACACGACGCCGGTCCAGCAGTTGATGCCGACGGCGCCGTAGCGAAGGTCAGCGATGGCCTTGTCGACCGCCGCCGAACCCGCGGCGTCCTTCTCGATGGACGGGTGGACCACCATGATGCCCGACAGCGTTCCCCACAGCTTGTCGTTGCAGAACCGCGTCGCGGCCTCGATGAACTTCACTGGATCACTCTCGTCGAGCACCGCTTCGCTCAAGATCGGGCAGAACGGCTCGGTCACAAAGAGCTTGTCGTCACCCTGGCCATCGAGCCCCGTGACCAGCGTCCACGGCAGCTTCTCGCTCGACTTCTCGCCGAAGGCCTCGACGCCCGCGCGCCCTCCCACGAGGTGCTCGTACCGATCGAACGCGCCCGGGTAGTAAGCCTTGCGCGACGGGATGTCCTTCAGCACAGCGCGCACCTTCGAGAGGAGCTCGTCGCGCTGCGCCCAGCCCTTGGACGTCACGAGCATCTTGCCCGCGTTGCAGTTGCAGCTCGCGTTGTTGACCATCATCGTGGCGACGTTCTGCGAGAGAAAATCCAGCTCTTTCTCGGAGAACACCGCGGGCGCGATGACGACGGGGGTCACGCAGCCGAGCTCGCTCGTGATGCTCTTCTTGAGCAGCGGGTCCTTCGCGGCGATGCGACGGTCGCGGTCGGCGCCGGGCGGGCCCCACACAATCAAGTCGTGCGTGCGGTCCGAGCCCGTGATGTGCACGTCGTCGACGAGCTTGTGGTTGACGAGGTACGCGCCCACGTCGCCGCCGCCCTTGACGAAGGCGAGATAGCCCGCCTCGACGAGCGGCGCGAGCGCCTTCTCGTAGAAGGGTCCCAGGTACTCGTTGACGGGGTTGAGCTTGACGATGCAAACGTTGCCGTCGACGAACATCTTGTAGAGCGCGTCCATCGGCGGAATCGACGCGACGTTGCCGGCGCCCAGCACGAGCGAGACGGCGCCCTCGGGGTCCTTCTTGCCGTAGAAGCTCGACTGCCGCGCGATCACGGCCTGACGATCCATCCCCTTCTCCATCCGAACGCGCGCGGAGAACCCCGCGAACAACGCCCCGTCCAGCGCGTCGCCCGGAAACACCTCCACCGTCGTGACGCCGCCGCGCATCGTCCCGAAGCGCTTGTCGGCGAGCGTCGGCTTTCCGCCCTTGGCGACCTCGCGCAGAGACCACGCGAGCCAACGGAGGTTGCGCACCGTCGTCATCGGCCCGCCGAAGACCTCTTCGCTGGTCTCGGGGTGCCCAACGCGAAGCCCCTTCGCGCTCACCGCAGCAGACACCCAGTCCTCTGCGCACTCCATCAACCGAGGGATGCACGCCTCGAGCAGCGCGGCGCGCTCTGCCGCGGACAGCCGCGCGAAGGGCCGCGCCTTCTCTTTGAGTTTAGCGAGCAGCTCGTCGAGCTTCGCCGTTGCCGTACTCGCCGAGCTCTTGGCGCCGGCGCTCATCTCCATCGAGGCGGATGTCATCGTGCGCGGGATCGTATCACCCGTCGCGGCCGCGTTTCACCCGCAGCGGCCAGATACGCAGCGCTGACCCATCGGGCAAACCGTGCCGCACGCGCCGCAGTTTTCGGGGTCGAACTGCGTCGTCGTGCAGCGGCCGCCGCAAACCACCTCGCCCGAATAGCAGCCGTTGACGCAGGCGCTCGACTCGCAGCGCTGAAGAGCGCCGCACATCCGTCCGCACGCTCCGCAGTGCAACCGGTTGGACGAGAGCGCCACGCAAGTGCCGGCGCAGTTGGTGAAGCCCGATCCGCAGCCCGCGACGCACGCGCCGGCGGTGCACGACGAGGCGGCCCCGCACATGTTGCCGCAGCGACCGCAGTGGTTCGGGTCGATGTTCACGTTGGTGCACGCACCCGAGCACATCATCGTGCCGGCCGGGCAGCCCGCCGTGCACGCGCCGGCCACGCACGAGCTCCCGCTCGGGCAGCGAGCGCCGCACGCGCCGCAGTTGTTCGAGTCGATCTGCGGATTGACGCACGTGCCCGAGCACATGATCCCCGGCGCTGGGCAGCCCGCGGCGACGCAAGCGCCCGCCGTGCACGTCTGCCCCGACGAGCAGACATTGCCGCACCGTCCGCAGTTGTTCACGTCCATCGAGAGCACCGTGCACGTCGTCCCGCACATCACGCCGGGCGACGGGCAGCCCATGATCGACCCGCACGTCCCAGAGTTGCAGGCCTGCCCCATCGGGCACGCGTTGCCGCAGCGACCGCAGTTGCGCACGTCGCTCGCGAGATCCGTGCACGTCGTCCCGCACATCACGCCGGGCGACGGGCAGCTCGTCATGCCGCCGCACATGCCCATCGTGCACTCCTGACCCGCCGCGCACGAGCGGCCGCAGGCGCCGCAATTACGTGGGTCACGATTCAAGTCAGTGCAGAGCGATCCGCACATCGTCCCCGGGCAGCTCCCGGGGCGGCACGTCCTGCTCTCGCAGGTGTGCAGCGCCGGACACGCCGCGCCGCACGCGCCGCAGTGGCGAGCGTCGCGGTTGATGTCCACGCACTCGGTTCCGCACCGGATGAAGCCGGCCGGACACGAGGTCGCGGCGCACGTCCCGCTCGAGCACGCCTCGGTCGCGGCGCAGCGACGGCCGCACGCGCCGCAGTTGTTCGCGTCGATGCTGGTGTTCACGCAGAAGCCCGCGCACGCCGTAGTGCCCATCGGACAGGTCACGCCGTCGACGCACCGACTGCCCATGCACACGCGACCGGCCCCACACGCGGTGCCGCACGCCCCACAGTGGGCGTCGTTGGTCGCGAGGTTGACGCACCCCGCGCCCGCGCAGAGCGTTCGGCCGCTCGAGCACGAGCAGGCGCCGGCGACACAGTCGGCGTCCGCGCCGCAGCGCCGCCCGCAAGAGCCGCAGTTCTCCGGGTCGATTTGAAGAGCCACGCAGCTCGCTCCGCACATCGAGCGGGGCGGATCGCAGCTCGCCGACGACGAGCACACCCCGCCGACGCACGACTGACCGGCGGCGCAAACACGCCCGCACATGCCGCAGTTGGCTGGGTCTGCGTTGGTCGACGTGCAACGGCCGCCGCACGACGTCGTTCCCATCGGGCACGTCGACGATGGAACGCATCGTCCCATCGCGCAGTCTTGCCCGGCAGGGCACGCGTTGCCGCAGGCGCCGCAGTGGTTGCGATCGGTCTGAGTGCTGGTGCAGTCCGTCCCGCATCGGGTCGCGGTCGACGGACACGTGCAAGCCCCCGCCGTACACACGCCCATCAGCCCGCAAGACGTCCCACAGGCGCCGCAATTCGACGAGTCCTCTTGCAGATTCGCGCAGCGGTCGCCGCACATCGTCGAGCCCGGCGCGCACATCGTCGCGACGCACGCGCCCGCGCTGCACGCCTGCATGACGCCGCAGACGTTTCCGCACGAACCGCAGTTTTCTCGGTCGATTTGCAGGTTGGTGCACGTTGTGCCGCACGCGCTGGTGCCCATCGGACACGCCGCTACCGTCACGTCCTGCGTGACGTCACCGCTCACCGCGTCCGGTCCCGACCCGTCTGCGGGCGTCACGCGATCGCTCTGCGCGTCGCGCGGAGGGATCTGAACGTCTTCCACAGGAGCCGGAACGGGCGCAGGGCAACCCGAGAGGGCGAGCGAGACCGCGAAGACCCACGATGCGAGAGAGCTGTTTCGAAGGGTATTCATCAGCGGCACCCGTATGTGCAGCGGTAGTTCCAATTGCAGGAGTAGTTCCAACCGCAGGACCAGTTCCAACCGCAGGAGGTGACGGGCTGCCAGTAGGGCTCCCAGAAGCACCAGGTCCACCACCACCAGCCAACACACACGTATCGCCAACGGAGCTCCCAGTTGGTCCAGCACGAGTAGAACGGCGTGCATTGGTATTGCCAGCCGCAGTCGTACTGCCATCCGCAGGTCGTTCCGCAGCAGCTCCCCGCGCCGTTGCATGTGTATCCGCCGGAGCAGACTGTGCCCGCGGGCGAGTTCGACGTGTACGAGCAGTACGGCCCCGCGCCGCCCGAGCAGTACTGATTGCCCTGTCGACATTCAGCAGGCGAGCACGTCACCGCGGGGATGTTGTCGACCGTTCCGTCGCAGTTGTCGTCGACGCCGTTGCAGACCTCTGCCCGCGGGGCCCCAGCCGTCACGCTGCAGGTCGTCGTCGCGCCGGCGCTGCACACCGTCGTGCCGGTGCGCTGGCACGCTCCGACGCCGACCGTGCAGCTCGTGCCCGTTCGCAGACACGTCCCGCCGCAGTTCGAGAACCCAGGAGCGCACGTGCATGTGCCCATCCCGTTGCAGATACCGCCGCCAATGGACGAACAGCTGGTCCCATACGCAGCATTGCCGGTGAGCGCGCAGAGCGGCCCCATTCCGCCCGAGCAGTACTGCACGCCCACGGCGCACTCGCGCGGAACACACGCTGCAGCCGGGATGTCGTCCGTGACGCCGTTGCAGTTGTCGTCGACCCCGTTGCACACCTCTGCTCTCGGCGCGCCCGGAACAGCGCTGCAAGCAACCGCTCCGGCTACACACTGGGTCACGCCCGTGCGCTGACAGATCCCCAGTCCAGCGGTGCACGCATCGCCGACCCGGCGACAGACACCGCCGCAATTGACCTGTCCCGGCGGACACGCGCAGGTGCCGAGCCCGTCACAGGTTCCGCCCATGGGCATGTTGCACGCGGTGCCCGCGGGGTCATTGCTCGTGTACGAGCACGAGGGCGCTCCAGCCGAGCAGAACGTGCTCCCTCGACGGCACGGCGCCGGAGCGCACGCCACCGACGCGATGTCATCGATGACCCCGTCGCAGTCGTCGTCGACGCCGTTGCAAGTCTCCGTCTGTGGAGGAGCCGGAGCGGCGCTGCACACGGCGTTCATCCCGCTACAAATCCAAGTGCCAGACACAGCGCAGCCGCCGACGCCAGCGGTGCACGCACCCGCCATGCGACAGAATCCGCCGCAGCTTTGCTGGCCCGCCGGACACGCGCACACGCCCGCGGTGCACACCATGCCCGAGCTCAGCGCGCCGCACGCGGTCCCGTTGGGAACAGGTCCAATATCCGCGCACACAGGCCGGTCCGCGACGCACGCCGTCGTCCGACCGAGCCTGCACGGAACGCCCGTGTCACACGGACCGTTCACCGTGCACGTCAAACACGAGTACGGCGGCCCATCCGCGCGACGCGCGCACTGCACGGGATCGACGTCGACCGTCGGCGCTCCCGTCGCGACAGACGGATCGATCACTTGCGATTGCAGCGGGCGAACGACGCCCGATCGAAGCGACGCGTCGGCGGTCGAAGCGTCAACCGAGCGCTGCGCGGCTTCGTTTCCACAGCCGACGGCGAAGAGCGCTGCCAGCAGCGCGGCGATGGACCAGACCGGCGAGAGCGCGATCCGCTCGCGCCGCGACAGGCGGTTCGGCAAGGATCGACGATCAGTTCCGGTCTCTGGTCGCACCGGGTGCGATATGCGCGTCATCGAACAGTGCCTCCGCGGAGTCCGCCAACCATTCAAGCCGAAGAAAAGAAAAATGGCCACCAATCTGACGCAACGCACGTGCCGCGCCGCACGCGCGTCGTCGCACGCCATCGCTCGGCGCTCTCCGAACGCGGCTGACTCCCGACTCCGCAACGCTCGACACATCCTCGCAATCGTTGCAGAGCACGCAGCCGCCATCGCGGACTGGTAACCTGCTACATTGCCCGACAAGCGCCGCCGCTGAAATGCCCACCACTCTGCGCGACAAGCGCCGCCGCTGAAATGCCCACCACTCTGCGCGACACCATTCAACGCCGCCTCTCGCGTGAGCGCGGGACGATCTTCAAGTCCGCGCCGCTGCGCGTCGCGCTCACGTACCCCTCGCCCTACACCGTCGCGATGAGCTCGCTCGGCTTTCAGACGATGTACCGAGAGCTCAACGGACGCGCGGACACCGTCGCCGAGCGCGCCTTCTACCCCGACGACGTCGAAGAGCATCGACGCACGCGAGAGAGCCTCGTCACCTACGAGGGCCAGCGTCCGATCGGCGATTACCCCGTGATCGCGCTCAGCGTCGCGTACGAAAACGAGCTCGCTGGCGTGATCGAGACGCTCGAGCTCGGCGGGATTCCCGCGCTTTCGAGCGAGCGATCTTCGAAGCACCACCCGTTCGTGCTCATGGGCGGACCGCTGACATTCTCGAACCCAACGCCCCTCGCGCCCTTCGCCGACGCCGTCGTGATGGGCGAGGCCGAAGACGTCATTCACGCGGTGATCGAGGCGCTCGTCGCGCACGACACGCACGAGGCCCGGCTCGACGCGCTCGCGACGCACCCCAACGTGTGGGTCCCCGCTCGGCACGGCGAGGCGCTGGCGACGATCGCCAAGAGCGACAAGCTCCCTGCGTTTTCGCAGATCATCACGCCCGAGACCGAGCTGGCCGACATGTTTCTCGTCGAGTCCGAGCGCGGCTGCTCTCGCGGGTGCACCTACTGCGTCATGCGCCGCAGCACCAACGGTGGAATGCGGCTCGCCCCCCAAGACGAGATCCTCTCGCTCGTGCCCGAGGGAGCGAAGAAGGTCGGCCTCGTCGGCGCGGCGGTCAGCGATCACCCGCGCATCGTCGACATCGTCAACGCCCTGGCCGATCGCGGGCTCGGCGTGGGCCTCTCGTCGCTCAGGCCCGATCGGCTGACCGATCCCTTCGTCGCGGCGCTCAAGCGTGGTGGATATCGCACGCTCACCACCGCGATGGACGGGCCCAGCGCTCGACTCAGAACCATGCTCGAGCGACGCGCGAAGGTCGAGCACCTCGAGCGCTGCGCCGAGCTCGCCAGGGCGCACGCGATGCAGACGCTCAAGCTCTACCTCATGATCGGCCTGCCCTCGGAGACCGACGAGGACATCGACGAGTGCGTCGCGTTCGTGACCGAGCTCAGCAAGCGCGCGCCGATCGCGCTCGGGATCGCGCCGTTCGTCTCCAAGCGAAACACCCCCCTCGACAAGCACCCTTGGGCGGGGATCAAGGTCGTCGAAGACCGACTCGAGAGGCTCCGCAAAGGGCTGAGGGGCCGCGCGGACGTTCGCCCCACCAGCGCGCGCTGGGCCTGGGTCGAGTACGTCCTCGCGCAAGGCGGCGCCAACGAGGGGCGCGCCGTCTACGACGCCGTGAAGAAGGGCGGCCGCTTCGCGGACTACGCGCGGGCGTTCGACGCGATCGGGGTCAGCGAGGGCGGGCGAAAGCCGCGCCGCGCGCTCTCGGTCGTGTCCGAAGGATAGAGCGTAGCCGAGGTTGGAAGCAGACACGCAACGAGCGAACTCCTGGGAGATATCCCGAGAGACCCAGCCCGCGTGTCGCCAACCGAAGGCGGAGCCGTTGTCAGCGACGCCCGGTTGGAAGAAGACACGCCACGGGTTCACTCGAGCGCGTGTCGCCAACCGAAGGCGGAGCCGTTATAGCTTCCGAGATGCAACTGACGCTCGAAGCGATCGAAGAGCTCGCGGCGCGCGCCCGCTCCGGCGCGCCCGTCACCGCCCACCAGCGCGAATCGCTGCGATCACGGTACGAGCACGCCCGCAGCGCGAGCCCGGCGCTCGGCGCGCTCGTCGCAGAAGCACACACACAGATTCAACACGAGCCCGCGAAGGAGGCGCTCGCCCGCGCGTGGCAAACGTCCCCCGTGACGATCGCCAGCGGGCTGGCGGCAGAGACCCGCTCGATCGCGATCGACTCGCTCGAGTCGACGGTCGCCCTCGAGCGCGAAGACGCGCGGCGCCACGCCCTCTGGAGCGCCGCCAGCGCGAGCGCCATGGACCACTTCAAGAGCGCGCGATCGTCCGTTGAATCGCTGCGTGATTGCGCGGGGTCGCTGAGCCTTTCTCCCGCGGACACGCTGCTCGATCGGGTGGGCCTCGGCGACGCAGCGATCTCCTCGAGGCTCTTCGACGCGATTCTCACGGCCACCGACGGCGCGTTCGACGAGCTCGATCCGTGGGCGCTGCGCGAGTGCGAGCTCGGCGAGCGAGCGATCGACGCGCGCCGAAGGACGCTCTCTTTCGACGACAGGCTTCGCTCGCTGGCGCAGCCTCGCGCGAGCGCGCACGCCCCGCTGGGAGACCGATCCGCTGCGAGCGCCCGCTGGATCGCTCGGGTGGGGCTCGGAGGCGCCCTCGCCAGGGTGCTCGACAAGAGCGAGTCGTCCCGCGCGGACGCGACTCGAATTCGTGTGCGCGTCGAGCGCGAGGGCGTCCGCGTCGTGCTCTCGGGCGAAGAGGACCCCACGGTGCTCGGCGGCGCGCGGCTCGCGTCGCGATGGGGCGAGGCGCTCGCGTACGCGCTGCCGCAAGAGCCGTCGACGCGGGGACGCGCGGGGCTCGACCGGCTGCACGTCGCCGTCGCCGGAGCGCTCGCCAAGGGGCTCTACTGCGAGCGCTCGTTCGTCACGCGCGAGCTCGGCGTCGACCCGGCGCAGGCCGCCGTGGTCGAGCGCGCCGCGCTGCACGGGCTCTTGTGCGAGCTTCGCCGTCGCTGCGCCGAGGTCTCCTTCGCGCGCGCTGCGTTGAACGCGCTGCCCGAGCTCGCGACGCGCCTGCGCGACGCGTACACGCGGGCGCTGTCATCCTCTATCGAGCCGGCTTGGGCGTCGCACATCGCCGCCGCGACGCTCGAGCGCCGCGCCGAGGCGAGCTGCATCGGCGCGCTGATCGAGCCGGTGTTGCGAGAGCGTCTCCGCGAGCGCTACGATGAGGATTGGTTTCGCAACCCGCGCGCGGGCGAAGGGCTCGCGAACGAGCTCGCCGCGCTGCGAGCGTCGGGCAGCGTCGCGTGGCTCCGCGCGGCCGTGGGCGCTGAAACGGACGCAGACGCGATCACCCGCGCCTCGAGCGCGCTTCGCGCGCGAGTGAGCGAGCGCTTCGAGCGCGCCACGCGCTGAGCGCGCGACCGGTCCGACAGCCTGCGCTCTGGCGTCGAGACGCAAGCGGCACGAGCGATCTCATCGTCCCAGCGCCGACGCGCGGCGATCGAACGAGCGGCGGCTGAGCTGGCTGCAAATTCGCAGCCAGAATGCCTCTCACAGCGGCCAGCGTCGCTCTCGCTTGAGCGTCAGTCGAAGCGCGTCCAGCTGCTCGGCCGACAGCCGATCGATGGCCCCCCTTTGCTCCGCGGTGATCTTGATCGCGAGAAGCTCACAGAGGTCGTTGATCGCCGCGCGAAGCCCCTCTGCGCGACCCTCCGCGCGGCCTTCGGCCGTCGCCTCTGCGCGCATCTTTGCTCGTTCAGCCTCGTTGATCTTCACCAACTCCGCATAGCGCATCTGCAACTCCTCCGTGTTCGCGGTGCTCGTTCGCATCATCCTGTCGAGATCACGCTGCATCTGCAACAGCAAGTTGTCGATGACGGGGCGCTCCCACGCCGCTGCTGGCAGCGCGCGCGCGTCGCGAACGGCGTTTCGCAGCAACGCGCCGCTGCCCATGAGGCGAAGCAGCAGCGTCTCGCGTCGCCGCGACAGCTGCGAAAGCACCACCACCGAAGCGATCGGTCCGAGGTAAACACCGCTCGGCCAGCCGCGGCGCCTCGTAAGCCCCCATGCGTCGATCGCGGTCCGTGGCTCGCCCGGAGAGATCACCCAGAGCCGTAGCGGCCTCTTCTTCTTCACCCCCGCGAACAGCGCCCGCGCCGCACAATGATCGAAGTCGAGCCGGGAGGGCGTCGCGACGAACGCCTCGATCGCACAAGGCTCGAGCGCCAGTCGCCCCAGCAGACCGCGCGACAGCAAGTCCGCCGTTGACGCCTTCGGCATCACGACCGCGTCGATGTACATCGTGTCTGGCGTCGTCGCTGCGTGTAGCGTGACTTCGCACAGGCCAACCAGCGCCGCATCGATGAGCGCCTTCGCAGAGGCGTCGAACGGTAGCTGCATTCGCCGAGCGAACAGCAACGGCGATGCCGCGAGGGTTGCCGTTGATTTCCTGTGTCTCGCGCGCACGAGCCTGGCTGCCGCCATGGTGGCCGCCATGGTGGTCAGCGCCCGACCACCATGCTGCGCGCTGCCTCGTACGGGCGCCTGTACGTGACTTCTGCCTTCGAATTTGCAGCACTTGCGCGCTCACGTTTGGACGAGCGACTCGCTGTCGGCGAGCGACAACGTCACGCGCAACCCCTTGTCGGTCACCGCGCTCTTCGCCCATCTCGACCGCGATCTCGCGCGGAACGCGCTGCACGATCCCCAGGAGATTTTGCGCCTGCGTGCGCCCTATGACCCGCTCAGCCTCGAGCAGCGCGCGGCTTCTTCATCGGGTGGCCGAGCATACCGCGCGGGCGCGCGACGATCAGCCCGGCGGCGAGATCGGCGCGAGGTCGAGCCCGCCTGGAAAAGCGTAGCTCGTAAACGACGCCACGCCGTACACCTTGAGGCCGAAGCGCTCGAGGTCGGTCATCGCTCGGATCGAGTGCTGCCCCGGCATGATCGACAGGTGATACATGACCAGGTTGGCGCCGACCGGCGTGGGCGTCGCCATGAGCATGTTGCCGTCGAGCATGATCATCGCGCCGCGCGGCGCGGTCACGTTGATGTAGTTCTGCTGGTAGCTGTCGGGGATCAAGAAGTTGTAGTTGCTGCGGTACTGATCGGTCGGAACCTCGAGCACCATCGCGGGATCCCCGACGCACATCGGGCTCATGGGGCAGGTGAGCCCGTTGCAGCGGCAGGCCAGCATGTCGCCCAATCCGCGCATGAACTGAGCCACCATGATCGGCTGCGAGCCAGTCACTTGAAACGGCGTCTGGGTGTCGAAGAGGCACGACTGTCCTTGATTGAGCATTCGATTGCAGTCCATCGGCGTCGGAATGCCATCGAACGTCAACATCACCCCGTCTCGCTGCGCGACGATGCGAATCTGGTGATTCACCTGCGTGGGTCGGTCGCGAAACGGCGTCACCGCGTAGGTGCGACCCCAGGTCGTCGTCGGGAAGAGCTGCTCTTCGACGTGGTCGCACGCTGGCGTTCCTGTCGGAATGCGCGCGCAATCGTGACCCGCAAACACCGCGACGGGCGCAGAAGCATTGATCAGCGTGCCGGTTAGATCGCCACGACCAGGCGCCCCTACGAGCTGCACGACCTCTCCGCGCTCGACCTGCAGCATCACCTCGCCGGGTCCGATCGTGCGTGCTGGATTCGAAGGGTCCTGAACCGCGGCGGTCAAACGAACCGAAACGGTGTTGGTTCCCTCAGCCTGCGCTCCGACAATCGAGACGAAGGCTCCGAACCAAGCGGTGCCAATGTTCTCGTTCGGCGGGGCCACAACGATGTACTGTCGCGCCAACACGTTCTGCGGCATGAGCAGCGAGGCGTCGTTGGTAAATGAAAAGTCCGACTGACGTGACGCGTTCATCACCTTCGCAAACTGCAGCGGATTGAACTGGTAGACCGCGACAGGTCCATTCGACGTCAGGTGGAACGCTCCACCTGGAACGCGCCCGCTCCGTCCCGAGCAATTGCCGCCAGGGCACATCCGCGGATCGTTGTTGCTGAGCTGCGGAACCCACGGAAGGTTGATCGCCTCGACAGCGCCCGCGCGAATCACGCGCTCTCGTGGCGAGGTGAGCGCTCCTCCCTCGACCCGCACGTTGACGTCACGCGTGCTGGGGTTGGCGACCACCGCCGAGAAGAAAAAGCCGTTGTCCAACTGACTGTTCGACGTGATCGTCGGCCAGTACTCGCACCCGAGGTAAGACGAGCCGAGCTCGCTGCACGCGCCGCGGCAAACGCCGCCCTGGCACGACTCTCCACCCGCTGTGTTGCAAGTGGCTCCGTCGACCCAGCCGCTTCCGTCGGAGGCACACTCCTGCGTGGTGTTGGGATCGCCGTTCTTGCACTGGCGTGTTCCGGGGGTACAGACGCCACACCCCAGGCCAGGGATACACGAGCGCATCATCGCGGAGCAATCGACCATCGCTCGAAATCCACCGCGCCCGTCGCACTGTCGCGCGACTTGAGAGCCGGGAATGCAGGCCCACTGACCGTTCGCGCAGATGCCGCCCCCATCCGTGCCTCCACCGTCAGGGGGAGTCACGATCATGTTGGGCTCGGAGCAACCAGCGAAAGCGAGTGCGAGGAAAAGTAGCGCAAAACGAAACATGCAAGGATTGTCCACCCAAGCTACGCAGGCGCGCAAGCTTCCGTCGCTCACCGAAGAACATAGCCTGCCCCTGTGATGTCCAGTCCCGCACCGCCGCTGACAGCCACCGCGGTACCCGATCGACAGGGACCCGCGCACGGCTCACGAATTGTATTGGAAACGATCAAGTCGGCGCGGTCGTCGCGGTTAATGTCTGAAAAAACGACGTGGTGAAGCGGCTGAAATCGAGCCCAAGTTAGCTGCTCGGTAGGCATTGGTACAGGTCCGAGCGAGGTTCCATTGAACCGGTACAGGACGCGCTCGGCGCCGGAAGTGAATCCATCGACACGAACGAACACGTCATCGAAGCCGTCGGCGCCCAGATCTGCGCCACCGCCCGCGATCGAAACATTTGCATCCATCGCCCCAGGCGTCACGATCCGCGTCGGCACCATCGCGACGCCGCTCGGTCCTCCCGGGACCCAAAACGCCGACCGCTTGATGTTTGGATCCGCGCCGCCGAACACGAAATCACCGTACCCGTCACCGTTGACGTCTCCGGCGCCGCTCACGGATGCCCCCCACCGCGCTCCGTCCTGCGGCACCCCCATCACTTCCAACCGCATCCACTCACGTGTGGGCGCCGCTGAGATTCCCGCCATTCCGCCTCGGTAATAGCGCACGTACCCGACACGCGCCTCGCCCTCGGAGTCATCGTTCGCGAGCGGCGCGCCGATCACAATATCACCGAACCGATCGGCCTCTCCGTCGATCGCACCAGCGAGCGAGCGGCCAAACTCGCCATTTCGCCCAGCCCCCTCAAGCACACGTGACGGCGTCGGCGTGATGCCCATCGGCCCGCCGCGAAACACGTACACACGCCCCACACGAGCAACGCTGGACACCGTCGCTCCAGGCGCCCCTACGATCACATCGCCGTAGCCGTCACCGTCCACATCGCCCGCAGCGCTCACCGCCGCGCCAAACTCCTCATTTTCTGCGGATCCGTAGATTTGGACACGCATCGAGGTGAGCCCCGTTTCTCCACCGAGCACGATCGTCGCGCTGCCGGTCGTCACCATCATCGCGTTTCTGCCACGCTCGGCACCCACGATCACATCCCCGTACCCGTCACCATTCACATCGCCCGCACTTCCGACGCTCGAGCCGAAGAGCTCCCCCATCGCGCCCGTGACGCCCCACGCGGAAGGCAGCACCGGGCCGGCAGCGCTCCCTCGAAACACCTGAACCGAGCCAGTTGTGGCACTGCCACCAGGATCCCCCACCACCAAATCCCCGTACCCATCGCCGTTGACGTCGCTGAACGTCCCCCAGTTGGTGTCCGTCGCGCGATCCCTCGCGCCCACGACGAACTCCCACACGGCGCTCGCTCGGGTCCCTTCGCCCATGCCCGCGCGGCCCTTCACGCGCCACCAGTACACACCGGCGCTCAGCGCGGTTTGCACGCGCCAGCTCGTCGCTCCGCCCGTCACCGTTCCTCGCTGAACCACCATCGCGCAGTCGCGCGCCGCGCACACTTCGATCGCTGCCCCATCGACGCCCATCGGCGCCTCCCACCGCAGCGTCGGGCGCTGGCTCGACACGTAGCTCGTGCTCATCGGCCCGATCAGCCGGGGAACCTTCACCTCGCACGCCATCCCCACGCGCTCGTAGCCCGGCAAGCACTCCGCCGAACACACGGACATCGCGCACAGGGCTCGCTCTCCGGCCGCTGCTGGACAGGTCGTTCCGCAGCGACCGCAATGGGCGATATCGCTGCTCACATCGACGCAGCGCCCCGCGCACAGCGTCTGCCCGGTCGCGCACGACGGAACATCACTCACCACGTCGATCGCGTCCGCCGAAGCGTCGGTCGCGCCGTCCCCTACGCCGCCATCCTCGCGCACGACCATCATGCGCTCGGGCGACCAGCACGGCGGCGCGCGCACCCGACAGTCGCCGTAGCACTGGTTGTTCTCGAGAATCTCGCCCGCCGGACAGGTGATCGTCCTGGGACAACCCGCCAGACCCATCGCCGCGAGGCACACCAACAGCAACCACACACGCTTCGAAGCACCCATCGTCGATCACTCCTCCCGCGCTGAAGAACGAGCTCCGCCGGGACGAGCGCTATCTGCGCCGACGACACCCACGTTGCTCGCCCCCGCGAATTTTGTCGCTAGCCCCCGACGCCCACTGGCCGAAACCACACCCCGTTGAAACGGAACGTCGCGCTGAACGCGTCTTGAATTCTGGGGTCCATCACGCAGGTGCGCCCGGGGATGCGCGTCCCGTTGCCGTCGACGCACTCGGTGATGCGCGGCGCCACGGTCGCGGTGCCCGGCGTCCCGATGATCTGCTCGAGGCCGTCGCCGTCGAGGTCGATGTCCGCGCGGCTCGGCCCCACGATGAGCGAGATCCCCACGAACGGAATCATCACGCGGTAGCCGCCGATCATCGCCTCGAGCAGCGTGCTCTGCGTCGGTCCGGGCCTGCCGCCGCGCGCGAGCAGCTCGAAGAAGTTCGGGATCGCCGCGAGGTCCCGAAGCGGAACCGCGCCGCACAAGATCCCCGAGTCGATCGCGGTGATGCGCGTCCCGTTGTTCATCAGCGTCCCCGTGATGCGCGAGCGCCGAACGCGGAAGCGAAAGTCCATCCCCATCACGGGGCTCGGCAGGTTGAGTTCGATGTCCTCGGGCCCGCCCGCGATGCGACTGGCCGTAATCGTGCTCTGATAGTTGGCCTGCGGCAGCCCGAGCATGTTGAGCGCCATGCGGTTGATCCGCTGCGGGTTGCCCGGATCGCGGTTGTTCAAGCGATCCATGTCGCCGTCCGCGCCGGTCGTGAAGCCCACGCGCACGTCGCGGTCGTTGACCCCGAGCCGATCGTCCAGGCCCAAGAACGTAAACTGCAACAGCACGTTTCCGTTCGAGATCCCGTTGTTGATCGCCGTGTTGATCAGCCCGAGCGAGTCTCCCAGCGCCGCGCCGAACGTGTTGTCCGGCCGACCGTCGCCCGAGAAATCACAGCCCCGCGTGCTCGACACGCTGTCGAAGAAGAACGCGTCCATCACCAGCCCCTGCTCGGTCTGGCAGTCCGGCGCGCACCCGTCCCAGCGCGTCGTGTTTCCGTCGTCGCACGTCTCGCCAGGGTCCATGCGCATGTTGCCGCACGTCGTGATGGTCCGGCAGTCCATCGAGCAGCCCGGCGTGCCGTCGCACACCTCGCCGCGCGAGGTGTCGACGATCATGTTTCCGCAACGCTCGTCGCTCAAACAATCGCTTCGGCAGCCGTCGCCCGAGCGGTTGTTGCCGTCGTCGCAGACCTCGCCAGGGTCCCGTCGGTTGTCGCCGCAGCGGGCCTCGAAGCGACACATCGCACTGCAGCCATCGCCGTCGCGGTTGTTTCCGTCGTCGCAGGACTCGCCAGGGTCGATCACCGAGTCGCCGCAGCGCGGGACGCGCGTGTCCAACACGCGGTCCGACAGCACGTCCGCCGCGTCGATATCGGGCACGTCCGGGGTCGGAACGTCGATCGGCTCGCCGTCGATCACCGGCACGTCCGGCCGGATGACATCTGGCAACGGGCCGTCTCCCAGAACGTCCGGACGCGGCCCCGAATCCCGCGGCTCCCACAGCACCGAGCGACCACAGCTGGCCGACAACACAGCGGCCAACAACACAAGCGACGATGAGCGACGTGTCATGACGATGCGTATACCACTGTTCTTGCGAGACGGCCGACTCCCGAGCCGCTCTATACTCCGCCGTCGCAATGACCTCGCTCGTCTCGGCCCTCGCGTACCCGTTTCGACAGCGCTTCCTGAACTACCAGGAGATCAACGATCAGCTCGAGGCGTGGGCCCGGGCGTTTCCAGCGTTTGTTCGCGTCCATTCGATCGGGACCTCGATCGAGGGGCGCGCCCTTCCCCTGCTCACCATCGGTCGCGAGCCCAATCGCGCTCGCCCGTCGGTGTGGGTCGACGGAAACATGCACGCCACCGAGCTCAGCGGATCGTCGGTGGCCCTCGCCATCGCTGAAGATTTCATCCGCCTCCACGCAGAGCCGGACTTCGACGCGCAGTCCCTGCCGCCGCACGTGCGCGACCTGCTGCGCGACCTGCGCGTATACGTCCTTCCTCGCATGAGCCCTGACGGCGCCGAAGCCGTGCTCAGCACCGGTCGCTACGTGCGATCGAACCCGCGAGACCGACGTCCCCAGGTCCATCGCCCACGATGGCTCTCTCGTGACATGGACGGCGACGGCCTCGCCCTCTTGCTCCGAAAAGAGGACCCCACCGGCGAGTTCGTAGAGTCCCGCGAAATCCGCGGGCTCATGCTCCCGCGCGAGCTCGAAGACGTCGGCCCCTTCTACAAGATCTACCCCGAGGGCGTGATCGAAGACTGGGACGGACACACGATCCCCGACCCCTATTTTCTGGGCGACAACGACACGGACCTCAACCGCAACTTCCCTTGGACCTGGGCCGCAGAGCCCGAGCAAGAAGGCGCTGGCGTCTATCCCACGAGCGAGCCCGAGGCCCGCGCCGTCGTCGAGTTCGTCACCAAAGAGCCGACCATCTTCGCCTGGCTCAACCTCCACACCTTCGGCGGCTGCTACATCCGCCCCCTCGGCAACGCGCCCGACCGCAAGATGAACCCCTTTGACCTCGCGGTGTTTCGCCAGGTCGCGCAGTGGGGCGAAGACCACGGCGGATACCCCACGGTCTCGGGCTTCGAAGAGTTTACCTACGAGCCCGAGAAGCCGCTGCACGGCGCGCTCGCGGACTACGCCTACCACCATCGCGGCTCGATCGCCCTGGTCTGCGAGCTGTGGGACCTCTTCGCGCAGCTGGGATTTCCCCGGAAGAAACCGTTCGTCGATCACTACACGATGCTGACGCGCACCGAGCTCGAGGCGCTCGGCGCGTGGGACCGCACACAAAATCAATCGCGCATCGTCCGCCCCTGGCGTCCCATCGAACACCCGCAGCTCGGTCGCGTCGAAGCCGGCGGCGTCGACCCGCGCGTCGGGATGAGCAATCCGCCGCTCGAACAGCTGCGCGAGCTATGCGCCCGGCAGAGCGCGTTCTTCTTGCGCCTCGCGGCGATGAGCCCGCGACTCTCGATCCCCGAAGTGACCGTCGAGCCCCTCGGGCAGAACGTATTTCGCGTCACCGCGATCATCGCCAACGAAGGCTACCTCCCGACCAACATCCTCGAGTCCGCCAGGGCGCTTCCCTTCAACGAGCCGCCCACCGTGGTCGCGACAGGACACAACGGCGCGCACCTCGTCGATCCCAAGGGAGCCCGCAGGACCCTAGGGCACATCGACGGCTGGGGCCGCGGTCGATTCGGCGGCGCGTTCGCGCTCTTCTTCCAGCGCTCGCGAGGAAGCGTCTCGCGCCGCGAAGCATGCTGGATCGTCCGAGGCACCGGAACCGTCGAGATCCGCGTCGAGAGCTGTCGCACAGGCAGCGTGTCGAGGACAGTGACGCTCGACGGCGCGGGCGCGAGCATCCCTCCTTCGACGTAGCCCACCGACGAGCGACCATGCAGCCCCGAGCGCTCGCGCCGAGCGCAATACTCTTCTCCACGATGTTCGCTGCAGCCTGTCGACCGTCGGCGACAGCGACGCGGCCGCTCGCGCTCGTGAGCCGTGACGTAACCTTCGATCGCGCGCTCGCGCAGGGGCAGCGCCTGGCGTTCGAAGGCACCCCCCGGTCGCTCGCGGCAGCAGAGCAAGCGCTGCGAGACGCCCTTCGGTCCCACGGGACCGAGCCGCTCGCGCAAGCCGCTCGCGTGTTGCTCGTGCGTGTCCTCGTCGCTCGGGACGACCTCGATCGAGCGCGCGTCGAGCTCGCTCGAATCGACGCTCGGGCAGACCCCGACCTGATCGCGCAGCGCGACATCGCCCACGGCGTGCTCGACGCTCGCGACGCCGCCCGCGCGCGAAACACCGACGATCACCGCGCGCACCTCGTCGACGCACGACGACTCCTCGGGGCGCTCGAGCGCACGCGCCCCGACGCCGCAGAGACCGTCGAGATGGCCTGCGCGCTCGCAGAGACCGCGGCGATCGAGACCGACCCTTCGGTCGCGCTGCGGACGATCGCGCGCACCCTCGCGACGATCGAGCACGCCGAGAACGGCGGAACGCCCTGGGTTCGCACTGGATTGCGCTGCGAAGACCCACGGGCGCGCGTCACGATGATCGAACAGCTCGCGCAGCGCACGGCCGACGCGCGCGCCCTCACAGACGCGATCGACGCGTCGGAGACCGGGTCGGTCTTGCGCAGGCCGCTCGCGCTCAGGCTGCTCGACGTCGCGCGCGGTCTCAATGATGTTCCGCGGTATCTGCGGTGGCTCGTCGACCTGCCCGACGACCGCGCGACGCAGAGCTCGCCGTCGAACGCTCTCTCCAACGCGTCCGTCGTGGGCCTCGTCATCCCTCTGTCGGGCCCCCGCGCGACCATCGGGACGAGCGTGCTGCGCGGCGCTCAGCTCGCGCTCGAGCGCATCGCCAGCATTCGCATCGCGCTCGAAGACGAAGGAACAGACCCGTCGCAGACCGCCGCCGCGATCGACAGGCTCTTCGCGCAGGGCGCGCGCGCGATCATCGGACCGACCCGCGACGAGTTCGCCGGGCCCGCGGCGATCCGCGCCCAGAGCCTCTCTGTGCCTCTGTTTTTGCTCGCGGTTCCGCCGGCGATCGAGTCGACAGGGACGTTCATCCGCGCCGCGGCGCCGTCCACCGCGGACCGCGCCGAGGCCATCGCGCACGCGGTCGTCACCAACGGTCGCTCGCCGCGCGCCCTCGTCGTCGCGCCGCTCAGCGCCGATCCCCTCGCGGAGGCCACCGAAGACGGCCTCCTTCAGCTCGGCGTCAGCGCGTCGCACGCGATCTTCGAGGGGACGAGCGTTCCTCGGCGCGACGGCGTCACGCTCGTGTTCGTCGGCGACGTCGGACGCGAGGCGCGCCTCGCGATCGCGCGCGCCGTTCGTACGCGCGCCGCGAGCTCGCGCTGGGTGCTCGACGCGCGCTCCGCGATGCATGATTTCACAGCATCCCCCGATGACCCCGGCGCGGGACAGGGATCGCCGAGCGACGCGCGGACGCCCGGACCCTGGGTCGGAGTGCGCGCAGGCCCAGGTTTTCAAGCGACGCTCCGCGCGTGGTGCGCCCGCTTCGGCGAGAGCCCAGACGAGCTCTCGCTGCTCGGTCACGACGCCGCCGTCCGCGCGTCCGAAGCGCTACGCCGCCCGGGAGCGCCGCAGCTCGCGCTCGACCCCCAGCGCGCGCTCGTGACCGGAACCGTCGCTGCCAACGCTCGTTGGAGCGACGCGCTCCCCGCCGCCGCTGCTCGCTGCACCGAGTGAGCACGCAGCGTGGCGCGACGAACATGACGAGGCCGAGCCGTGCCCGTCACCCGGCGAGCACGATTCGGGATTGTCGAGGACGACACCACAGAATTTACCGAGCCATTGCCCCCCTGCCACGAGACGGCGCGCGCGCCAGAATCGTCGGTGCCTGTGCATTGCGCGCGGCGGCAACCTGTGGCCCCACTCCTCACCTCGTTTCCTATGACCCAATCGATCGACTCGCTCTCGTATCGCTCGCGGTTCGTCGACTCGCTGCCCGCGGACCCGCGCGACGACATTCGCACACGGCTCGTGACTGGCGCGGTCTACTCGCGCGTCGCGCCGACGCCCGTGTCGTCGCCGAAGCTCCTCGCGCTCGTCCCCGAAGTCTGCGCGCTGCTCGACCTAGACCCGAAGCCCACCGACGAGCTGGCCCACGTGCTCGCAGGAAACCGCGTGGTTTCCGGCATGAAACCCTACGCAGCCTGCTACGGCGGCCATCAGTTTGGAAACTGGGCGAGCCAGCTCGGCGACGGCCGCGCGATCACCCTCGGCGAGGTCGAAAACCGCCGCGGACAGCGCTGGGAAGTGCAGCTCAAAGGAGCAGGCCCCACGCCGTACTCTCGCCGAGCCGACGGGCGCGCGGTCCTCCGCTCGTCGCTGCGCGAGCTCGTCTGCTCGGAGGCGATGCACCACCTCGGCGTCCCCACGACCCGCGCCCTCTCGCTGGTTCTGACGGGAGACGGCGTCGAGCGCGACATGTTCTACGACGGAAACGCCGAGCTCGAGCCGGGCGCCATCACGTGTCGGGTCGCGCCGTCGTTTGTGCGCTTCGGACACTTCGAGATCCACGCGTCGCGCGACGACCGCGCGACGCTCGAGAAGCTCTTTCGGTACACAGTCTCGACGCTCTATCCGCAATTCGAGGGGCTACCGCTGCAAGAGCAGGTCGCGCGGCTCTTCGACGAGGTGGCCGAGCGCACCGCAACCATGGTGACGCACTGGATGCGCGTCGGCTTCGTGCACGGTGTGATGAACACCGACAACATGTCCATCCTCGGGCTCACGATCGACTACGGGCCCTATGGTTGGCTCGACACCTTCGATCCGGGATGGACGCCGAACACCACCCCGCCGCTACCGCTTCGGCAATCAGCCGCGCATCGCTCAGTGGAACCTCGCGCAGCTCGGCAACGCGCTGACCTTCCTCGTCGACGACGTCGCGTCGCTCCAGTCGACCATCGATCGTTGGCCCGCGCTCTTCGCGAAGAAGCACCACGAGATGATGCTGCGAAAGCTCGGCCTCACCGCGCGCTGGGACGAGATCGACAAGCAACAAGACGCCGCGTTGATCGACGCGCTCTTGGAGGCGCTCACGAGCGCCGAGGTGGACCCGACCATCTTCTACCGCGCGCTCGCGAAGGTGCGCGCCGAGGATCCATCGACGCCGTGGGCGCATCACCGCGCGGCGATCGAGCACGCGTTTTACAAGCAGACCGAGGCGCACCCGCTCGACAACGAGCTGGTCCGCGCGCGATTCGAGGCATGGCTTCGAAGGTACGGCGAGCGCGTCGGGACCGAAGGCGTCGGAGCGGACGAGCGCGCGTCGCGCATGAACGCAGAAAACCCCGTGTACATCCCGCGCAACTACATCGTTCAGCAGGTGATCGACCGCGTCGCGAAGGGCGACGTCGGCGCGCTCGAAGAGCTGCTCGACGTCTCGCGTCGGCCGTACGAAGAGCAGCCCGGACGTGAGGCCTTCGCCGAGAAGCGCCCCGACTGGGCCCGGCAGAAAGCGGGCTGCTCGATGCTCTCGTGCAGCTCGTAGCGCCGGTGGGGCTCGAGCGCGGCTCGCGAACCCAACCCGCGCGTCGGTGGCTCTGATGGGGCACGAGAGCGCCGCAGCGCGCATCGAAACCACTTCAGGAGGATGTCCCGCCATGTGCACAGCCGCCGTTTGCCCGAACTGCAACAAGCCCACCTATCGAGGCTGTGGAGCGCACATCGAGCAGGTGCTCGCGCACGTCCCCAAGGACGCGCGCTGCAAGTGCCGCGAGAAGCAGTCGAGCGTGAGCGCGACGCCGCCCAGCGACAAGCCCAGCCGGTAGACCCGATGCCCGATCGGGGCGCGAGGAGCATCGGCGCGGGAGCAGAGAGTGCCGCGCATGGGGTCGCGCAAGCTCGCGACGACGTCTCCGCCAAAGGCGGGACGACAGAGCGACGGGCAACGAGCAGCGGGCGACGGGCAACGAGCGACGAACGACGAGCGATGAGCGACGGGCGGCGAGCGGCGAGCGATGGGCGACGGGCAGCGGGCAACGGGCAACGGGCAACGGGCAACGGGCTCCCTTGAAAAGAGGTGTGTCTCGCACGGGGTTAACAAACCCCGTGCTGGGCGCCGTTCGAAGACTCACGGCGA
>LNFM01002918.1_pt1 | contig 34966 bp, 31 predicted proteins | sample 596031 | NCBI WGS metagenome assembly LNFM01 (sample SAMN04254537, study PRJNA301005) | activated carbon metagenome | isolation source: dual media filters at the Ann Arbor, Michigan drinking water treatment plant | place: USA: Ann Arbor
TGGAGAAGGTCGGCAACGAGGGTGTCATCACCGTCGAGGAAGCCAAGTCCATCCAGACCGAACTCGACGTCGTCGAGGGCATGCAGTTCGACCGCGGCTATGTCTCCCCGTATTTCATCACGAATGCGGAGAAGATGATCGCTGAGATGGATCAGCCCTACATCCTGATCTTCGAGAAGAAGCTCTCCCAGCTCCAGCCGATGCTGCCGCTGCTCGAGGCCGTGGTGCAGAGCGGCCGTCCGCTCGTCATCATCGCCGAGGATGTGGAAGGCGAGGCGCTCGCGACCCTGGTCGTGAACAAGCTGCGTGGCGGCTTGAAGATCGCCGCCGTCAAGGCGCCGGGCTTCGGCGATCGTCGCAAGGCGATGCTGGAAGACATCGCGATCCTGACCGGTGGTCAGCTGATCAGCGAAGATCTCGGCATCAAGCTCGAGACCGTCACCCTCGCCATGCTCGGCAAGGCGAAGATGATCCGCATTGAGAAAGAGAACACGACGATCGTCGATGGCGCTGGCGAGAAGAGCGAAATCCAGGGCCGTTGCGAGCAGATCAAGGCGCAGATCGAGGAGACCACCTCGGACTATGACCGCGAGAAGCTGCAGGAGCGCCTGGCCAAGCTCGCCGGTGGCGTGGCCGTCATCCGCGTCGGTGGCAGCACCGAAGTGGAAGTGAAGGAGCGCAAGGATCGCGTGGACGACGCGCTGCATGCGACGCGCGCCGCCGTGCAGGAGGGCATTGTTCCGGGTGGTGGCACCGCGCTGCTGCGCGCCAGCACCAACCTGCACACGCTCAAGGGCATCAACTCCGACGAGCAGGTCGGCATCGAGATCGTTCGCAAGGCCATTCAGGCCCCGGCGAAGCAGATCGCCGAGAATGCCGGCAAGGATGGCGCCGTGATCTGCGGTGAAGTCCTGCGCAGCGATGTGTGGGAATTCGGCTACGACGCGCAGCTCGACGAGTACAAGAACCTCGTCGACGCCGGCATCATCGACCCGACCAAGGTCGTGCGCACGGCGCTGCAGGATGCGGCCTCGGTCGCTTCGCTTCTGATCACCACGGAAGCGATGGTGGCCGAGCGTCCGGCGAAGTCCTCGGCTCCGGCCGGCGGCGGCGGCGGCGGCGGCATGGGCGGCATGGGCGACATGGACTTCTAAGTCCGGCCTGACGGATACACCCCTGACCGAAGTGCCGCCGGCGCTGAGGTCAGAATCGGGTGGTCGAATGAAGGGGGCGGTCCGCAAGGGCCGCCCCTTTTTTTGTCCGCGCCGCGGACCGGCATAGAGGCGGCGCAGGCCCCTGGCATGGCGCGCGGTACCGTCGCCCCAGGCTGCGGCCCCCACCGGGCTGTCGGGCAGGCGGAAGGCCGCGGCCACACCGGGCATGAGCGAGGGCTGCTCCTGCACGCCGGCCTGTACATGCCGCCGCATCTCGCGCCTTGCGCCGAGCTGGTAGAAGAGGACGATCGCCGCCGAGGGCGGTGCTCGCCCATCTCGTTCCGCCCGCATTGTGATGCCCGGACAGGCGGCAGGGATGCGTGGTGCCCGGGCCTCGGCCACAACCCCTGGGCGACTAGCCGCGATCAATCGATTGCAGGGTGAATGTTTTCAATCGCAAGGCGGAATGATGACGGTCTTTCTCGATCTTCATGTGCACGCGCGTCGTCTTTGTTTGACTCTGAGCCTCTGATATGCGCCCTGTATCTCAGCGTGACGAAGAGGATAACGCGAATGCCCGTCGGGACAGTTAAGTGGTTCAACGCTACCAAAGGATTCGGGTTCATTACCCCTCCCAGCGGTGGCAAGGACGTCTTTGTGCACATCACTGCCGTGCAGAAGGCCGGGCTCCAGGGCCTGCAGGAGAATCAGAAGATCGAGTATGAGGTCGCGGTGGAACGCGGCAAGGAAGCGGCGATCAACCTCAAGCCTATCTGAGCTTGAACGCCTGAAGTGACTGGCTTGGGCGGCGCCTTGAAATGCGCCGCCTGACTGGTTCAGATTAGAACTTATTCATGCGTCAGGTGCGCTGGCGTGCGTCGCACACCCTGTAACCGTCTGGGACGCGCGCGGTCATCCGGGCCTTTCGCTCAGCCCAAAAATCCCCATCCTGCCGTCACCATCGCCGAGATCAGCCGCGCCATATCGGCGCGCAGCCTTTCCATGCCGAGATGCGGCTCGATTCGCGCCTCATCCATGTAGAGCGGCCGCGCGAGTTCGAGCTGCAGCACATGCACCCCTTCCCGTGGGCGGCCGTAATGGCGCGTGATATAGCCACCAGCATAGGGATCATTGCGCTGGGTGCGATAGCCAAACCCCGCCAGCGTGCTTTCCACCAGCCGCGTCGCGCGCGGCGCGCAGGTCGTGCCATGCGCATCGCCCAAAACCATGTCGGGCGGGGGCCCCTGCTGGCCGGGATGGGTCGGCATGGAATGGCAGTCCACCAGCAGGCAATGGCCGAAATTGTCCCGCGTTTCGGCGATCAGCGCAGCCAGCGCGGCGTGATAGGGCTGCCAGCAATTGCGCACCCGCGCCTCGGCCTCGGCAAAGGGCAGCTTGCGGCGATAGATGCCCTCGCCACTCGCCACCACGCGGGCGATGGTGCCCAGGCCAGCCCCCACGCGGGGGCTGGCGCTGTTCACCCAGGCCGGCAGGGGGGCGTCGAACATCGTGGGGTCCAGCTCCCAGGGCTCGCGATTGGCGTCGCAATAGGCCCGCGGGAAGGTCGCGGCGAGCAGCGGCGCGCCGAGTTCCGGTGCGGCGCCGAACAGCTCATCGACGAAGCTGTCCTCGGAGCGGCGCAGCGCCAGCGGATCGAGCCTGGCGGCGGCCACGAACTCCGCGGGATAATTCCGCCCGGAATGCGGCGAGGCGAAGATCACCGGGCTCAGCGCGCGGATCGGCCGCTGCAGCCGGAAGGCCGGGCTGACTGTCACGGGCGCCGCGGTCGCGAGAGAGGCTGGGTGCAAATCCATGATGCAACGCGATATGGCCATAGCGCGCGTCACATGTCACGCATGGGGTTGCGCCCCGCGCCACACCCCGGTAATGCAATCCCACGGCCCGGGCGCGTAGCTCAGCGGTAGAGCATCGCCTTGACATGGCGGGGGCCACAGGTTCGATCCCTGTCGCGCCCATTCCGGATCCGATTTACCCGATTTCTTTGTTGATGCCTGCGCGCATGGGACGACTGTGCGTGCGCTTCGACCGCCGGCGTCCAAGCGCAGTGGCGAATCAAGCCGTCTTGTCATGCGGGATGTTGTGAAATGGCGCGCCCGGGAAGACTCGAACTCCCAACCCCCAGATCCGTAGTCTGGTGCTCTATCCATTGAGCTACGGGCGCGTGACCGTTGAACGGTGTGACGGCGAGATAGCGGAGGGGGTGTGGCCATGCAACCCCCGCAGCCCGGATTATCCCCCAGCTTTAGCCAACATGTTTTTCCAGCTCGCGCAGCACCGCCTCGCCCATCACCGCGGTGCCCACGCGGGCGCGGCCGGGCTGCATGATGTCGGCGGTGCGCAGGCCGGATGCCAGCACGCGCTCCACCGCGCCCTCGATCGCAGCCGCATCCTCATCCATGCCGAAGGAGTAGCGCAGCAGCATCGCGAAGCTCAGGATCTGCGCGCAGGGATTGGCGATGCCGCGCCCGGCGATATCCGGCGCCGAGCCGTGGATCGGCTCATACAGCGCATGCCGCCGTCCATCGGCACCCAGCGCCCCCAGCGTGGCCGAGGGCAGCATGCCCAAGCTGCCCGTCAGCGCCGCTGCCAGGTCGCTCAGCAGGTCGCCGAAGAGGTTGCTGCCCAGGATGACGTCGAATTGCTTCGGCCGGCTGGCGAGCTGCATGGCGCAATTGTCGGCGTACATGTTTTCCAGCTCGACATCGGCGTATTCGGCGGCGTGCACCTCGCCCACCACGGCGCGCCAGAGGCGGCCGGATTGCATGACATTGGCCTTCTCGACGCTGGTCACCTTGTTGCGGCGCTTGCGGGCCAGGTCGAAGGCGACGCGTGCGACTCGGGCGATCTCGTCTTCGGTATAGACCTCGGTGTCGATGCCGACGCGCCGCCCTTCGGCATTCACTGAGATGCCGCGCGGCTCACCGAAATAGATCCCGCCCGTGCTCTCGCGCACGATCATGATGTCGAGCCCACGCACCAGATCGGCGCGCAGCGAGGAGGCTTCGGCCAGCGGGTCCAGCACCACCGCGGGGCGGAGATTGGCGAAGAGGCCAAGCTCCTTGCGCAGCCGCAGGATGCCGAGTTCGGGCCGCTGCTCGAAGGGCAGCTTGTCCCATTTCGGCCCGCCCACGCTGCCGAACAGCACGGCATCGGCCTGCCTGGCGGCGGCCACCGTGGCGTCGGAGCAGGGCGTGCCATCGGCATCGATGGAGGCGCCACCCACCAGGCCCTCCTGCACGTCGAAGGAGACGGCGCGGCGCACCATCATCCAATCCATCACGCGGCGGACTTCGCCCATGACCTCGGGGCCGATGCCGTCACCGGGCAGGACAAGGAGTTTCTTGTTCGCGGACATGATATGACTTTCAGGCAAACAGCCAGGGAGCTTCGGCGCGGCGTTTTGCCTCGTAATCATCGATCGCCGGGGCATGCTGCATGGTCTGGCCGATATCGTCCAGCCCGTTCAGCAGGCAGTGTTTTCTGAAGGCATCCACCTCGAAGGGGATTTCCTCGCCGGAGGGGCGGACCACCACCTGGCGCTCCAGGTCGATGGTCAGCCGCGCATTGCCGCCCATCTTGGCATCCTCCATCAGCGCCTCGCAGATCTCGCGCGGCAGACGGATCGGCAGGATGCCGTTCTTGGTGCTGTTGTTGTGAAAGATGTCGGCGAAATCGGGCGCGATGACGCAGCGAATGCCGAAATCCAGCAGCGCCCAGGGCGCATGCTCGCGCGAGGAGCCGCAGCCGAAATTCTCGAAGGCGATGAGGATCTCGGCGTGGCGATAGGGCTCCTGGTTCAGGATGAAGTCGGGCTTTTCCGAGCCATCATCATTGAAGCGCATGGCGTGGAACAGGTTTTTGCCCAGCCCCGTGCGCGCGATGGTTTTCAGGAATCGCGCGGCGATGATCTTGTCGGTGTCGACATTGGCCATCGGCAGGGGGGCGGCGACGCCGGTCAGGGTGGTGAAGGCTTTCATGTCCGCGCTCCCATCGCGTCAGAGATGGGAGGCGCGTTTGCGAACTCCCGAACATCGGCAAGCCGGCCCTTGATGGCGGCCGCGGCGGCCATGGCGGGCGAGCAGAGATGGGTGCGCCCACCCGGCCCCTGCCGCCCCTCGAAATTGCGGTTCGACGTGCTGGCCGAGCGCTGGCCCGGCGTCAGCTTGTCCGGGTTCATCCCCAGGCACATCGAGCAGCCGGCCTCCCGCCATTCGAAGCCGGCTTCGAGCAGGACCTTGTCCAGCCCCTCGGCCTCCGCCTGCTTCTTCACCAGGCCCGAGCCCGGCACCACCAGCGCGCGAACATGGGGTGCCACGTGCCGGCCCTTCGCGATGGCGGCGGCGGCGCGGATATCCTCGATGCGGCTATTGGTGCAGCTGCCAATGAAGACGACATCGACCTTGAGATCGGTCAGCTTTTGGCCGGGTATCAGGCCCATATACTCGACCATGCGGGTGAGCTGCGCGCGGCGCGTCTCATCCGTCGCATCGGCCGGGTCGGGCACCACGCCGGTGATCGGCAGCACATCCTCGGGCGAGGTGCCCCAGGTGACCTGCGGGGTGATGTCCTCGGCGCGCAGGCTCACTTCCTTGTCGAAATGGGCGCCCGCGTCGCTGGGCAGGCTGCGCCACCAGGCCACGGCGCGATCCCATGCCTCGCCCTTGGGGGCGTGCGGGCGGCCTTCGACATAGGCGATGGTGGTCTCGTCCGGCGCCACCATGCCGGCGCGGGCGCCGGCTTCGATCGACATGTTGCACAGCGTCATGCGGCCGGCCATGTCGAGCGCGCGAATCGCCTCGCCGGCATATTCGATGACATGGCCGGTGCCGCCGGCGGTGCCGATTTTTCCTATCACCGCCAGCGTGATGTCTTTCGCCGTGCAGCCCGGGGGCAGCACGCCATCGACGGTCACGCGCATGTTCTTGGCGGGTTTTTGCAGCACGGTCTGGGTGGCCAGCACATGCTCGACTTCCGAGGTGCCGATGCCGAAGGCCAGCGCGCCCAGCGCGCCATGGGTGGAGGTGTGGCTGTCGCCACACACGATCGTCATGCCGGGCAGGGACAAGCCCAGCTCAGGCCCGATGACATGCACGATGCCCTGCCGTTCATCGAGGAGCGGGATATAGGGGACGTTGAACTCGGCCACGTTGCGCTCGAGCGTCTCGACCTGCAGCCGGCTCTCCGGATCCTCGATGCCGGTGCGGCGCGAGGCGTCGGTGGCAATGTTGTGGTCGACCACGGCCACGGTGCCGTGCAGCGAACGCACGCGGCGTCCGGCGGCGCGTAACCCCTCGAAAGCCTGCGGGCTGGTCACCTCATGCACGAGATGGCGGTCGATATAGAGAAGTGCCGTACCGTCCTGCAGGGTTTCCACCACATGGGCGTCCCAGATCTTGTCGAACAGCGTGCGTGGCTTATTGGCCATGTGTTTCCCCGGAGCAGAACGCCCCGGGGCGGCGCCGCGGGGCCTGGATATGAAAAGGGGCCGCCGAAGCGACCCCTTTGAAACTTATTCCTCGGCGGCGGGCGCGGCCGGCACGGGCACGGCGCCCTTCACCGGCTTCATGCCCAGCTTCTCGGCGATGCGCGCCGATTTGCCGGTGCGGCCACGCAGATAATACAGCTTGGCGCGACGCACCTTGCCGCGGCGCACCAGCACCAGCTCGGCAATCGCCGGCGAGTACAGCGGGAACACCCGCTCCACACCCTCGCCATAGGAGAGCTTGCGCACGGTGAAATTGCTGTGCAGGCCGCGGTTGGAGCGCGCGATCACCACGCCCTCATAGGCCTGGGTGCGGGTGCGCTCGCCTTCCACAACCTTCACCATCACGCGCAGCGTGTCGCCGGGCGAGAAATCGGGAATGGGGCGGGCGGCGGCCAGCTTTTCCTTCTGCGCCGCGTCGAATTGCTGGAGGAGATTCATCGTCAGTTCCTTTTCGTCGGCGGGGTATATGCGAGCTGTGAGCCTTGCGCAAGGCCCTTCTCCGCGATTTGTAGGAATTCAGTCCACAGTTCGGGGCGCCGGGTTTTCGTCGCCATCTCGGCCTGGGCGCGGCGCCATTTTTCAATCTGCGCGTGGTTGCCCGATAGCAGTTCCGCCGGCACGGCCCGGCCATTCCAATCCGCTGGCCTGGTGTATTGCGGGTATTCCAGCAGGCCTGCCGAAAAACTCTCCTCCACCGCGCTGTTCGCGCCGCCCATCACGCCGGGCAGCAGGCGCACACAGGCATCGAGTACCGCCAGCGCCGCCAATTCCCCACCCGACAGCACCGCATCGCAGAGCGAAATCTCGCGCATGCCCCGCGCCTCGATCACCCGCTGATCCATGCCCTCATACCGGCCGCAGAGCAGGACCAGCCCCGGCCCCTGAGCCCATTCCCGCACCATGGCCTGGCGCAGCGGCTCGCCACGGGGCGTGAGGCACAGCAGCGGCCGCGTGCCAGGATTCGCCGCCTCGATCGACGCATCCAGCACGTCAGGCCGCATCACCATGCCCGCGCCACCGCCAAAAGGCGTGTCATCCACCTGCCGGTGGCGGCCCAACCCGTGGTCGCGGATATGCACCGCATCCAGCGACCAGATGCGCTCGGCCAGGGCGCGACCCGCCAGGGAAAGCCCCAGCGGCCCGGGAAACATCTCGGGAAACAGGGTCAACACGGTTGCGGCGAACATCAGCCCGGCGCCTCGCCATCCACCTCGGCCGGCGGCTCCACCACCACGCGCCCGCCGGCAATATCCACCACCGGCACCGCCAAGCGGGTGAACGGCACCAGCCGCTCCGGCGGCCCGGCCAGCACCAGGAAAGGACCACCCCCGTGATCCTCCACCGATAGCACCACGCCATAGGACACTCCGCCCGCCCCCTCGGCCCGCAACCCGACGAGATCGGCGAGATAAAATTCGTCCTCCTCCGCCGGCGGCGGCAGACGCTCACGCTCGACATAAAGCTTCGTGCCGGTCAGCCTGGCCGCGGCATCACGATCGGCCACACCCTCCACCGCCACGACATCCTGCCCGCGCGACGACAACACAAAACGCCGGCCAGCCTGATCCACCAGGGGATTGTACCCGGTCACCGCAGCCTCGGAGAAAGCCCGCACACGCATGAGCCCCCGCACGCCATGCGGCCGGCCGAGTTCGGCGATCAGGACCAAGGCCATGGGATGCTCCGGGGCTGGGAGGGGTTGAGGGTGGCGCGGGTGACCCGCAGGGGGCGCTGCCCCCTGCACCCCCGGCAAGGGCCGAAAGGCCCCTGCACCCCATGAGAAAGCCAGAGTGAGGGAGGGGGGCCACAAGTGCGAGCGAGCCGGAAGCGCTGTCCGCCCCCCTCCCTCACTCTGGCTTTAGCTCAGCACGGTCCAGGGGCGGGTCGCCCCTGGTGGGGGGTGCAGGGGGGCAAAGCCCCCTTGCGGGCCGCGCTCGCGACCTCAGCCCGCCGCAGCCGCGGCGCGTTCCTGCGCCTTCTTCTTCGGCGCCGACTGCTTCGGCTGTTCCGGGAACACCGGCATCGGTGCCAGCCCGGCCTTGCCGAGGAACTTCGCCACGCGGTCGGTCGGCAGGGCGCCTTCCTTCAGCCAATGGGTGATGCGTTCGTCCTTCAGGCGGATGCGGTCGGCGTGGTCGGAGGCCAGCATCGGGTTGTAGCTGCCGACCTGTTCGATGAAGCGGCCGTCGCGCGGCGAGCGGCTGTCGGCCACCACGATGTGGTAGTAGGGGCGCTTCTTGGCGCCGGCGCGGGCGAGGCGGATTTTCAGACCCATAGTCGTATTCTTTCCTTCAGAATGGTCGCTTGTTGCCGAGCCCAGGCATGAGGGAGGCGAGGCCGCCCCGCATCATGCCTTTCTGGCCCATCTTGCTCATCCGTTTCATCATCACGGACATGTCGTCGAACTGCTTCAGCAGCCGGTTGACGTCTTGCACCTGCACGCCCGATCCGGCCGCGATCCGCTTCTTGCGGCTGGCCTTGATGATGTCGGGCTGCCGGCGTTCCTTCGGTGTCATGGACGAGATGATCGCCGCCTGACGCGCCAGGATCTTCGTGTCCAGATTGGCATCGGCCAGCTGGTTCTTGATCTTGCCCACCCCCGGCAGCATGCCCAGGATGCCCTGCAGATTGCCCATCTTGCCGATCTGCTTGAGCTGGTTGGCGTAGTCTTCCAGCGTGAACAGGCCCTTTTGCATCCGGGCCGCCATCTTCTCGGCGTCGGCCTGGTCGATGTTCTCGGTGGCACGCTCGACGAGCGAGACGATGTCGCCCATGCCCAGGATGCGCGACGCGATCCGGTCGGGGTGAAAATCCTCCAGCGCGTCGAGCTTTTCGCCCGCACCGAGAAGCTTGATCGGCGCGCCGGTCACCGCGCGCATGGACAGCGCCGCACCGCCGCGCGCATCGCCATCGACGCGCGTCATGACGATGCCGGTGACACCCACCTTGGCCTGGAAAGCGCTGGCGGTGTTCACCGCGTCCTGGCCGGTCATGGCGTCGACGACCAGCAATGTCTCATGCGGGTTGGTGGCGAGCTTGACCGCCGCCACCTCATCCATCAGCGCGTCGTCGATCGCCAGACGGCCGGCGGTGTCCAGCACCACGACATCGAAGAGTTCGCGCCGCGCCATATCCATGGCCCGCGCCGCGATCTGCATCGGCGACTGGCCGGCGATGATCGGCAGCGAGGTCACCCCCACCTGGCCCGCCAGCGTGGCGAGCTGCGCCTGGGCGGCCGGGCGGTGCACGTCGAGCGAGGCGAGCAACACCTTCTTCTTGTCGCGGTTCTTCAGCCGCAGCGCGATCTTGCCCGAGGTTGTCGTCTTGCCCGAGCCCTGCAGGCCGACCATCAGGATTGCGACGGGGGCGGCGGCGTTGAGGTCGATGCCCGTGGGCGCGCCGACGCCGCCCAGCGCCTCCACCAGCGCGTCATTGACGATCTTGACGACCTGCTGCCCCGGCGCGACCGAGCGGATCACCTCCTGCCCCACCGCGCGCTCGCGCACCTTGGCGACGAGGTCGCGCACCACACTCAGCGCAACATCGGCTTCCAGCAACGCCACGCGGACTTCGCGCAGCGCCTCGGTCACATCGGCTTCCGACAGCGAGCCGCGTCCCCGCAGCCTGTCGAACACCGCACCGAGCTTACCGGAAAGCCCCTCGAACAAACGCCGCTCCAAACACGAAAGCGCCGCTGCGCGAAACCTCGCGGAGCGACGGGGCGACCCCACCATCGGGGCGGCCTTCACCGGGCATGACGGCCCGTGCGGCAGGAGTTAGGCCCCGGCGCCCCCCGCGTCAAGCCGAAGCGTCACTTCGGCAGCTTCGCATCCAGCCAGGCGATGACCTGGCGCACCGCCGCCCAGGCCTGGCGCTCCAGCATGATATCGTGCCCGGCGGTGGGGAACATCACGCAGTCGCCGCCCAGCCAGGCGGCGAGGTCGGGCTGCGGCGGCACGGTGGTGCCATCGCGCCCGGCGCCCACCACCAGGCTGGGGCAGGTGATGTCGCCACGCGCCAGCAGGCCGGGGCCCCGCGGCGCGTTCCGGGTGGCGGGGCTCTCGCCGGTCATCAGGTCGAGCGCCCAGTCGAGGATTTCCGGCTCGACATCGGCGAACCACATGCGCGTCGCTTCCTCACGCGTGGGCAGCATGGCGCGGCTGGGGTCGACCTCGATGCGCCTGCCGCCCACCTCATCGGCGCCGGTGCTGGCCACCGGGATCAGCGCGGCGGGGCGCAGCATCTTGGCCGCGATCTGCGCCACGATGCCGCCCAGCGAGTGGCCGGCCAGCACCAATGGCCGACCCGGCAGGCTGGCCGCCACCACGGCGACCCTTGCCGCGTAGTCGCTGGGGGTCAGCGCCAGGAATTCCGGATCCGGCAGGCTGGGCGCCGCGGTGTGGTTGGGCATGGAGAGCGCATGCGTCGCATAGCCTGCCGCCGCCAGCGCCGGCTGCCAGAACCGCCAGGCCCAGAAGCCATGGCAGGAGCCGGGAATGAGAATGATATCGGCAGCCGGCTCGGCATGGCGCGAGGTCAGGCTGGCGACGAAGGTGTCGCCGATGATCCGGCGGTCATCGATGAAATCGCTGAGCATGCCCCAGCTTCCCTTTTCGTCCGGCCTCAGGTCAATGGTTTTGCCGGCACGCCCGCCACTCTCAGCCCCGGTGTGACATCGGCCACCACGGCCGAGCCCGCGCCGACCACGGCACCGGCGCCCACCGCAATCCCCGGCCGCACCGCCGCCCCGGCGCCCAGCAGCGCCCCCGCGCCCAGCCTGGCATGGCCGGCCAGGACCGAGCCGGGCCCGGCATGGCTCGCCTCACCCAGCACCACGTCATGCTCGGCGATGGCGCCGGTGTTGAGGATGGCCAGCCCCTCCGCCCGCGCCCCGGTGCCCAGCACCGCCCGCGCCATCACAACCGCGCCCGGCCCGAGCAGGGCGCTGGGCGCGACGAAGGCGGAGGGGTGCACCAGCCCCGGCAGGACGAAACCCAGTTCCAGCAGGCGCTGGCCGAGGCGCGCCCGGGCCGCATTGTCGCCCACCGCCACGCATGCGGCCTCCACGCCCTCGCCGCGCAGGGCGTCCAGCCGCGACTCATCGCCCAGCAGCGGCAGCCCCATCACCATCGGCGGCCCGGCCTGCGCGACGACCCCGACCAGCTCGAACCCGCCCAGCGCCCGGCACAGCTCGATCAGCACCCGGGCATGGCCGCCGGCGCCCACGATCACCAGCCGGGTCAATGCACCACCCGCCCGAACATCGCCTGCAGGGCCAGATACAGCACGCCGCCGGCGACAAAGCCCACCAGGGTGCCGTTCACCCGCACGAATTGCAGGTCGCGGCCCACGCGCAGCTCGATCCTGTCGGTGATCTCGGCGGTGTTCCAGGACGAGACGACCGCGCCGATGAAATTCTCGATGCGCGTCTGCGCCGTGGGCAGCAGGGCGATGAGAATGCCCTGCAGGCCGCCATTGAGGCGTTCGCGGGCGGCTGCATCCTCGGCCAGCAGGGTGCCGGCATTGGCGAAGGCGGCCTCCAGCAGCGCCACGCTGCGGCCATTGGGGTTTGCCGCATCCTCGGCCAGGGCGTCGCGCAGCCGGGTCCAGACATCGCCCAGCCAATCCGCCACGGCGGGGTGCTGCAACGCGCTGCGGATGGCGCGGCCCAGGGCGGCGGCGCGCTCGGGCTCGGTTTCCAGGCGGGTGATCTCGGTCTCGATCCAGGCCTCGAAACCCTGGCGCAGCGCGCTGTCGGCGGGCTCCACCTTGTCGAGCTCGGCATTGATCACCGCCAGGATTTTGCGCGCGGTATAGGCGCCGGCCATCCATCCCACCAAAGCGCCGCCTTCGTCGCGCACCCGGGCGGCGATGGCGGATTTCAGCTGCTCCTCCTTGCCCAGCAGGATGGCCTTGAGCTGGGCGATGGCGGCATCGAAGACCGCCTGGTGGCGGCCGCTGGCCAGCAGGGCGCGCAGCGCGCGGGCCACCACCGCCGCGGCGCCGGGTCCGCTGGCCATGCGCGGCAGCAGCCGCGCCATCAGCCGGCGCGCCCTGCCATCCTCCAGGGTGGTGAGCAGCCGGGGCAACATGCGCGCCAGGGCCTGCGCCGCCGGGCGGGTGGCCGCCGGGTCATTCAAGAAGCCGCGCAGGATGGCCGAGAGATCAAGCCCCGCCAGCACCCGCCGCAGCTCGGTTTCCGTGAAGACCTGGTTGGCGACGAAGCGGCCGAGGCCGCGGCCCAGCCGCTCCTTTTGCGCCGGGATGATGGCGGTGTGCGGGATGGGCAGGCCCAGCGGGTGGCGAAACAGCGCGGTCACCGCGAACCAATCGGCCAGCCCACCCACCAGCCCCGCCTTGGCGGCCGCGGCCAGCAGGTCCGCGCCCTGGCTCTGCGGCAGCGAATAGGCCAGCAGCGTCAGCCCCGCCATCACCACCAGAAGAAAACCGGCGAAAGCCTTGTGGCGCCGCAGCGTGGCGCGAAGTGCTGCATCATGGTCCATCAGCCGTATGTGGCGCGCGGCGTGGCCCGAAGCCAGGGGGGTGGTGAAGGGCGCCGCGCGTTGTTATATCATACCACCATGACCGACCCGCTTTCACTCTCCGCCGGCATCGGCGCGCGGCTTGCCGCCGGCGCGGTGCTGCTGGTCGCGCTATGGGCTGCGGTGGCCTGGGCGCTGGCGATATGACCCCGCAGCCCATCTCGCTCAGCAACGTCACCATTGCCCATGCCGGCCGGCCGGCCGTGCATCACGTGACCGGCGAATTCGCGCCGGGCTCGCTGACAGCGCTGGTTGGGCCGAATGGCGCGGGGAAATCGACCCTGCTGCGGGCCATTGCCGGGCTGCACCCGCCGGTCGAGGGGCGCATCGCCAGCGCGACCGGACAGATCGCGCTGCTGCCGCAGCAGGCCGGCATGGACCGCGCTTTCCCGATCGCCTGCCTCGATGTCGTGCTGTTCGGGCTGTGGAACCAGGCCGGCGCCTTCGCCCCCGTGCGCCACGCCCAGCGCCACCGGGCCGAGGATGCGCTGGCCGCGGTCGGCCTCTCAGGCTTCGCGCGGCGCCCGGTCGGCAGCCTCTCGGCCGGGCAGTTTCAGCGCTTGCTGTTCGCGCGGTTGCTTTTGCAGGACGCGCCGGTGCTGCTGCTGGACGAGCCCTTCAACGCGCTGGATGAACGCACCGCGGCCGATATGCTGGCCCTGCTGCGCCGCTGGCATGGCGAGGGGCGGACGATCATCGCCGTGCTCCACGACATGGAGCTGGTGCGTTGCGAATTCCCGCAGACCCTGATGCTGGCGCGGGACTGCCTGGCCTGGGGCCCCACGGCCAGCGTGCTGACGGCGGAAAACCGCCTCCGAGCCCGGCGCATGGCCGAGGCCTGGAGCGACGCGGCGCAGGCCTGCCACCGCGCCGCCTGAGCGGGAGGGGCTTTCGCCCCCCCCTCGCGTCAGCCGATCAGCCGCGCTCCACGCACAGTGCGACACCCATGCCGCCGCCGATGCACAGCGTGGCCAGGCCGCGCTTTGCCCCACGCCGCTGCATCTCGAACAGCAGCGTGTTCAGCACCCGCGCGCCCGAGGCCCCGATGGGGTGGCCGATTGCGATGGCACCGCCATTCACATTCACCCGGCCGGTATCCCAGCCCAGATCCTTGTTCACCGCGATGGCCTGGGCGGCAAAGGCCTCATTGGCTTCGATCAGGTCGACGCTGTCGATCGACCAGCCGGCCTTGGCCAGCGCCTTGCGGCTGGCCGGGATCGGCCCCGTGCCCATGATCGAGGGATCGACGCCCGCCGTCGCCCAGCTCACGATCCGCGCCATCGGCGTGATGCCGCGCCTTTCTGCCTCGGCCATGCTCATCAGCACCGCCACCGCGGCCCCGTCATTGATGCCCGAGGCATTGCCGGCGGTGACAGTGCCCGTCTTGGAGAAGGCCGGGCGCAGTTTCGCCAGTGTCTCGGCCGTGGTCTCCGGCTTGGGGTATTCGTCGTCGCTGATCACGATGTCGCCCTTACGGGTCTTCACCGTCACCGGCGCGATCTCGTCGCGGAAGCGGCCGGCCTTCATCGCGGCACCCGCCTTCTGCTGGCTATAAGCGGCGAAGCCGTCCTGATCCTCGCGGGTGATCTGGAATTTTTCCGCCACATTCTCGGCCGTGGTGCCCATATGGTAGCCGTGGAAGGCGTCCATCAGGCCGTCCTTCAGCATGGTGTCGATGAGTGCCAGGTCACCCATCTTCTGGCCGGCGCGCAGCTGCTGGGCATGCGGCGCCTGGGTCATGCTTTCCTGACCGCCGGCGACCATGATGCGCGCATCGCCCGCCGCGATCTGCTGCGCGGCGAGCGCCACCGCGCGCAGCCCCGAACCACAGAGCTGGTTGATGCCAAAGGCGGTGTGCTCGACCGGAATGCCGGCATTGACGCTGGCCTGCCGCGCCGGGTTCTGGCCGGCGCCGGCGGAGAGGATCTGGCCCATGATGACCTCATCCACCTCCTCGCCCCTGACGCCCGCGCGGGCGAGGGCGGCCTGGATGGCCACCGTGCCCAGCGCATGCGCCGAGAGGGAGGCGAAGGCGCCGTTAAAGCTGCCCACGGGCGTGCGAGCGGCCGAGGCGATGACGATGTCTGACATTGGTTTCTCCCGTGAGGTGCCGACAATGTGGCCCTGGCTCAGAGCCCGCGCAACCAGTCCCGCAACGGGCGCCATGATGCCTTTTCTGCATGCTCGCCGGCCACCATGCCGATATGCCCGGCCTGGGCGACATGCACCCGCGCCCCCGGCATGGCCGCCAGCGGCAGGGCGGAGGCGGGCGGCACGATCCGGTCGCGTCCCGGCACCATGATCAGGGCCGGTCCGGCATGGTCCTTCGGCCGCATGGGCTGGCCGGCCACCAGCCATTCGCCGCGCGCTGTGTCGTTGCGGCCATACCAGCCGCCCAGCGTCTCGCGCGCCACCGGGGCGGCCAGCGGCACGCCGTCATTCAGCCAATCCTCCAGCACCACGAAGCGCCGGGCGCGCGCGCTGTTCTGGTCCAGGCGGCCGAAGGCGCGGAATTTGTCGGCGATGCCGAAGGGGTCGAGCGTGGCGAAAAGGGTCTGCAGCGCATCGACGCTGAGCGCGCCATGCGCCTCCAGCATCGGCTCGAAGCCGGGCAGGGTGGCGGCCAGGCCGCGCGCCTGGGTGCCGCCCTGAGCATGGAAATCCCACGGCGTGGCCAGAAGTGCCAGGCCGCGCAGCTTTTCCGGCCGGCGCAGCGCCGCCGCCAGCGCCAGCAGCCCGCCCATGCAATAGCCCGCCAGCACCAGCGGCCCCGGCACGGCGCCCAAGGCCCGGTCCAGCCGCCCGGCGATATGGTCCGTCAGCGTGAAACGCCGCTCCGCCGGCCCCGGCCAGCCCCAATCCAGCAGCAGCGGCCGAAACCCCTCGCTGGCCAGCCAGCGCATCAGGCTTGAGCCCTCATCGAGGTCGAGCACATGGGCGCGATTGACCAGGCTGGGCACGAAGAGCACCGGCGGGTTGGCGGCGCGGCCGTAATCCAGCAGCCGGGCCGTGCCCTCGCGCCAGAGGATGGGCGGGTCCGCCAGCTGCCGGGAGTGGGGGTGGCGGCGATAGGCGGCGATGCCGGCCAGCATCGCCCGGTCCTGCTCGATCAACCGCTGCAGAACGGCGGCGCGGAAGGCCTCAGGGCTGGCGCTTGCGGCGGCGAGGCTTTGGGCGATCCGGCGCGCTTCCGCCTGGGCCTTGCTCGACCTCGGCCAGCCGCCGCTCCAACTCGGCCATGCGCCGGAGGAGAGCGGCTGCGTCATCGCCGCCATGGCCCGCAGGCTGCTGCCCAGCAGGTGCATCGCCAGCGGGCGGGGCCCCCGGCGGAGCATGGGTCCAGGGGTTGGCATCAGCCGCGCCGGCCATGGGGAAGCCAGCCGGCCAGGCGGGCGCCCGGCCAAGTCCCGCCGCCTGCGCCCGCCACCAGGCGGCACCCAGCGCGACGGCGGCCGCCCAGGCCTCCGCCAGCTCGGGGTCGGCGGCCATGGCGGCCAGCTCGCTTTGCCAGAGGGTGATCCAATCCTCGGCCAGCCTGTCCAGATCCGCGGGCGGTGTCATTCATCCCAGTCATTCGGTGCGAAAGGAGCGGGTATATAGCTTGTCTTTGTTGGGCATGACACCGGACCGGAAAGCCGTGCTAATCTGATCGCACAGATGGTTTGAGGAAGACGGCCCATGTCACAGAGCAAGCGGGTTGCGATCGAGCATGATGCCGATGGCGAAGCCCAGCCGGTGGTGGTGAAGAAATACGCCAACCGCCGGCTCTACAACACCGAAAGCAGCAGCTACGTCACGTTGGAGGATCTGGCGGCGATGATCCGCGCCGGGCGGGATTTCGTCGTCTATGACGCCAAGAGCGGCGATGACATCACCCGTTCCGTGCTGACCCAGATCATTGTCGAGGAGGAGTCGAAGGGCAAAAACCTGCTGCCGGAGAGCTTTCTGCGGCAGATGATCGGCTTCTACGGCAACAACATGGGCCAGCTGGTGCCGGGCTACCTGGAATTCGCCATGACCGGCTTCGCCAAGCAGCAGGAGCAGTGGCGTGCCAGCATGCAGCAGGCGATCGGCGGCTTCAAACCCTTCGATATCCCCTTCGACCTGACCGAGCTGGGCCAGCGCAACGTGGCGATGATGGAGCGGGCGATGAGCCTGTTCACGCCCTTCCAGGGCCGGCCGGTCAATGAGGTGGACACGCTGCGGGCGGAGAATGAGGCGCTAAAGGCGGAATTGGCCAAGCTGCGCGCGAAGTAAGTTTTCCGCGCTATACTGGGGGCCGACTCGCCCCCCATGAACCCCATCCGCATCCTTCCCGAGACCACCGCAAACCGCATCGCTGCCGGCGAGGTGGTGGAGCGCCCTGCCGCCGTGGTGAAGGAGCTGGTGGAGAACGCGCTCGATGCCGGCGCGCGGCGCATCGCCGTCACGCTGGAGGGCGGCGGCATCACCCGGATCCTGGTGGAAGACGATGGCCGCGGCATGAGCGCCACCGACCTCGCACTCGCCGTGCAGCGCCACGCCACCTCCAAGCTGCCCGATGAGGCGACGCTTTTCGCCATCGCCACCCTGGGCTTCCGGGGCGAGGCGCTGCCCAGCATCGGCGCCGTGGCCCGGCTTGCCATCACCGCGCGCCAGGCCGGCGGCGATGCCCATTCCATTGCGGTCGAGGGCGGCCGCGTCGGCGCCGTCGCCCCCGCCGCCGGCCCCCCGGGGACGCGGGTGGAGGTGGCGGATCTGTTCTTCGCCACCCCCGCCCGGCGCAAATTCCTCCGCTCCCCGCGCAGCGAGGCCGAGCACGCCATCGAGGTGCTTCGCCGCCTGGCCCTGGCCTGGCCGGAGGTCGCCTTCCGCGCCACCTCCGATGGCCGCGCCGTGCTGGACCTGCCGCCGGCCGGTCGCGATGCCCGGATCAAGGCGGTGCTGGGTGAGGCCTTCGCCGCCGCCGCCCTGCCGGTGGAGCGCGCCACGGATCCCATCATCTCCGGCCTGATCGGCCAGCCCGCCCATTCCCGCGCCACCGCCGCGGAACAGCATCTGGTGGTCAATCGCCGCCCGGTGCGCGACCCCATGCTGCGCGCCGCCCTGCGCGTCGCCTTCCGTGACGTGATGGAGCAGGGGCGCCACCCCGTTGGGGCGCTCTACCTCGATGTGGCGCCGGAGGCGGTGGATGTGAATGTCCACCCGATGAAGACCGAGCTGCGCTTCCGCGATGCCGCGGGGGTGCGCGGGGCGCTGATCTCGTCGCTGCGTGCGGCACTCGGCGTGGGCGCCGGCGAGGCGGGGCCGCGCCCGGTCTTCCAATGGCAGCCGAAATCCGGCCCCGCCGCCCTTCCGGCCAGCTATGCCCCGCGCGGCTTTGCCGAGGTGGGGCTGGACCTGCTGTCACCGCCCATGGCGGCGCCGCAACCCCTGCCGATGGGCTTCGCGGCCGCGCCCCCGCCGGCCGGCCCGCTCGGCCGCGCGATCGCCCAGGTGATGGAATGCTACATCCTGGCCGAGGCCCCCGATGGTGCCCTGGTGCTGGTCGACCAGCACGCCGCGCATGAGCGCCTGACCCATGAGCGGCTCGCGGGCCAGCTCACCCAGGGCCAGGTCCGCGCCCAGGCGCTGCTGATCCCAGCGGTGGTGGAATTGCCCGGCGCTGACGCCGCCCGGCTGCTGGATGCCGCCGAGTCGCTGGCCCGGCTGGGGCTGGAGATCGAGGCTTTCGGCGGCGGCGCGCTGCTCGTGCGCAGCCTGCCCGCGCTGCTGGGCAACCCCGAACCGGCCGCGCTGCTGGCCGATATGGCGGCCGAGCTGGCGGCGTGGGGCGAGGAGACGGCGCTGGGCCGCAGGCTTGATGCGGCGGTGGCGAGGCTGGCCTGTCATGGCAGCGTTCGCGCGGGCCGAAGGCTGACATTGCCCGAGATGGACGCGCTGCTGCGCGCCATGGAGGCCACGCCGCGCGCAGCCACCTGCAGCCATGGCCGCCCGACTTTCCTGCGGCTGGGCCAGGCTGATTTCGCGAAAATGTTCGGGCGGAGCTGAACCCGCGGCGCATGCGACAGGGCGGGAAGAGTGCAGGCCGCATTCACTTGCTGAACCGCGCCATGGCTCTCCCATACCGGCATCGCGCCCAGCGGGGTGGGGGCAAGCGGTCGGCGCGCTCAGCCAGATGGCGCGCCGGGGATCACGCGAAGGGGTTCTCCACTTTCGGCCAATAGGGTTCGGTGAAGCGCTCATAGGGAATGGCGGCGAAGTCGCGCAGGATGCCGGCCTCGGCCGCGCAATAGCGCACCCGCTCGGCGATGGGGGCGAATGCGGCGTAGAAATGCTGGCTGGACTTGACCACCACCATCTTCCTGCCGGCCAGCAGGCAGCCCAGGCCGGTGAAGGCATCGGGGTTGAAGACCTGGTTGCGCTGCGAGCCGATGATGATGTGGATGCCCTCGGCTTCGACCCATGCGGCCGGCCCGAGCTCACGCACCCCGCCCGAAAGCGCGGTCTGCACATGGCTCTGCGCCACACGATGCACGCGGACGATCAGGTCCAGGGGGGCGCCCGACATCACCCCGCATTTGCCGCCCAGGCGCAGCGGGAAAGTGGCGCCCTCACCGGCCTCGGCACAGAAGGAGACCGCCACGGGGTCCCAGAAGACGCCGATGGCGGCATTGGTGACGCCGCGCCGCAGCATGGCCGCCAGCATCGCCGTGCAATCCGACGGCGCGCCGCCGCCGGCATTGTCGGAGGTCTCGGCGATGACGGTCAGGCCCGGGCCCGCGAGTGCGATGTCGATCGCCTGGTCGGGGGTGTCGAAGCGTTTTCGGGTGGTCTCGCGCAGGTCCCAGATGCGGCTGGCCCAGCGGTCGGCCGTGCCCTGGGCATGGGTCGCATCGCCATCGGCGATGGCCAGCATCACGGCGCCGACATGCGGGACATCGCCCCAGGGGAAGCCATGGGCAAAGGAGAGGGAGAGGATTTTCCCGGATTTTTCCTCGGCCTGCATCTCGACGATGAGGGATTTCATCGGCTCGATCGGCGTGTGCCACATGTTGATCATCCGCAGGCGGCGATAGGCCATGACCGGGCGGATCCTTCCCTGCGCGGCGGCGAGGGCGAGCGAAAACACCTCCTCGGCCCGCTCGGTCATGTCGATATGCGGGTATTCCTTGTAGGTGACGACGATGTTGGCGTTGGTCCGAAGCCGCTCGTCGAGGTGGCAATGCAGGTCGAGCTCGACGCCGATGATGGTGTCGGGGCCGACAATGGCCCGCGCCCGGGCGACGAGATCGCTTTCGCAGTCGTCATAGCCCTCGGCCACCATGGCGCCGTGCAGGTTGAGCAGCACCATGTCGACCGGGCCGGCGGCGGCGAGATCGGCCAGGATGAGGTCGCGCAGCGCTTCATACACCGCGCGGATGGTGGTGCCCGAGGGCTGGGCATTGGCGGTGATGCTCTCGATCACCGCGATGCCGTGTTCGGCTGCGAGGCGGCGCCAGGCGATGAGTGGGATATTGCCCCAGGCCGGGGCTTCCAGGCTGGCATCGCGGCGGCGGTAGCTGGGGTCGTGAAAGCCGCCACGGCCGGTGGGGATCGGCGAGAAGGTGTTGGTCTCGGTCAGCAGCGCCGCCATGAAGAGCTTCATCGGTGATCCATGTCCCTTGTATCGGGAGGGAGCATGGCGGAAGCCGATGCCGCGCTTCAAGCGGCTGGACTCAAATCGCCCTGACTGTGTGAGGGTGATTTGAGTCCAGCTTTGCTTGGCCCGGCAATTGGCGCTCTGGGTGTTTCCACCCAGAGCGATTGCGGGCTGGCTGTGGCCTCAGCGCCCCTGGAAGACCGGGTCGCGCTTTTCGCGGAAGGCGGCGAGGCCTTCCGTCACGTCCCAGCTCTGCTGGCTGGCCTTGGCGCGGGCGGCGCAGGCCGCCGCGTCGAACTCCCCGCGGGCGATTTCGTTCAGGCCTTTTTTCATGCCCTGCACGGCCAGCGGCGCCATGGCGGCAATCCGCGCCGCCAGCGCATCGACGGCAGCGTCCAGCCCTTCGGCCGGGACCATCTGGGTCAGGTAGCCGATGGCGAGAAGCTCCGGCGCCTGGAGTTTTTCGGCCGTCAGAAAGAGCCGCTTGGCATTGTTCAGCCCCAGGCGCGAGGCGTAGCGGAGCATGCCTGAGGGGTAGTAATGAATGCCCAGCCGCGCCGCGGGCATGAACATCTCCATGCCCTCCACGCCGATGCGGAAATCGCAGCACAGTGCGAGGTCCGTGCTGCCGCCATAGACCCCGCCATTGAGCCGGCAGATCACCGGCAGGCGGAGGTTTTCCAGCTGGCTCGCCACATCCTCGAAGCTGAGCTGCGGCCCGCCGGTGGTGACCGCGGCATCCGGCCGGTTGGCGAGGTCGCCGAGATGATAGCCGGCCGAGAAGGCACGGCCGGTGCCGGTGAAGACCAGCACCCGCAGGCTTTGGTCCGCCTCGACCTCCGCCAGCAATTCGGCCAGGGCCTGCAGATCCGCAGGCTCGATCCGGTTGAGGTGGCGGGGCCGGTTCAGCCGCAGGGTGGCAATCGCGCCCTGGCGGCTGAGGATGGGTGTGGTGGCTTCTTCCGTCATGATCCTGGACCTTTGTTGCGGCCAGGATAGGGCAAAGGGGGCCGGCTGGAAGCCTGCCCCCATGGCGCAGCGTCAGACCGTGAAAATATCCGTGCCTTCACGGTAGCCAGTGAACTGGCCATCCTGCTCGCCGCTGGTGGCGAAGCCGACCAGCACGTCCGACCAGTCAGCCAGGCCGCCGTCTACCACGGATTGCCAATAGGCCAGGCCATCATCATCGGCGCTGCGTTCAAGCCCCGCAGTGTAGAGCATTTCCAGGATTTCTTCGGTGGATTGGCCTGCGATCCGGGCCTGAAACTCATCCGAGGCGACAAGATAATCGGCAACCGTGCCAATGCTGACGCCCTGCTCCAGCACCGAGGACCAGAAGGCCAGCCCGCTCGAATCGGCTTCGCGATCGAAGGCCACGTCGTAGAGGCTCCGCACGATATAGGCCTGCTGGTCCACCGCCCAAAGCGCCTGCGTGCCGCTCGCATAGGCAGCCTGCGCCTCGTCGCTGTTGGTGAAGGCCTGCGCGACATCGGCACGCGACAACAGGCCGTTGTCGAGGATGCTGTTCCAGAATCCGGCCCCGTCGCCATCGGCGGCCCGGCCCAGCACTCTTGTGTAAAGCAGATCGACAAACGCCGCGTTGCTGATCGAGGCGGCATTGGGCGAACCCGTCTGACTCTGCACGTAGGCAGAGAATTCGTCGCTGGCCAGGACCTGATCGATCAGCGTCGAGATGCTGCCACCGTGATCAAGCGCATTCTTCGCGTGCATCATGCCACCGCCGTCGCTGCTGCGGCCCAGCAGGCCGAGATAAACACGCTCGATGGCCGCGAGCGTCGAGCTGTTGCCGAAGCCCAAAAAGCCGTCGGCCAGGTTCAGCATGTCCTGGCCTGAGATGATCACTGTATTGCTTCCAAACGACAGGCGCGGCCCGTCATCCGTGATCACGACACTCAGCCCAAGCGAGCTGCCATCGCCACCCAGGACCGCCTGCAGGCTCTGCCCCTCGCCCAGCACATCGAGCACATTGACGGTGAAGGCCTGGCTGCTGGTCAGCGAGCCGCCATCGGTGCCCAGCACGCTGAAGCTCAAGGTCGGGGCACTGCCGTGGTCCAGCGTTACGCCATCGGCGAGGCGAACCCGCAGCCCGTCGAGCACAAAGAGGCTGGCATGGGTGCCGGTGAGCGAGAGGTTCACGCTGTCGCCAGCATCCGTATCGCTGACGGTGACGCGGGCCACTTCGCGCCCGGCCGCCGCATTCTCCGACACCGAGGTGGTGGTGACGCCCTGATAGGCCGCGACCTGGGGCGCCTCGTTCGCATTGGTCACGGTGATGGCGACGGCCCGGGCCGCGCTGCTCAGCGTGCCGTCCGAGGCGGTGACGGTGATGTCATAGACATTGTCGCCGCCCGCATCGGCCGGGGCCTCGAAATCCGGCGCCGCCTTGAAGGTCACTGCGCCGGTCGTGCTGCTGATGTCGAACAGCGCCGCATCGGCGCCGCCCAGCGTCCAGCTCAAGGTGGTGCCGGCATCCGGATCGGTGCCCGCGGCCTGATAGGCGGTGCCGCTCGCATTCTCGGCAAAACTTGCCGTGGCGGCGGAGGTGACGCTGGGCGCCTCATTCACACCGGTCACGGTGATGGCGACGGCCTCGGATGCGCTGCTCAGCGTGCCGTCCGAGGCGGTGACGGTGATGTCATAGACATTGTCGCCGCCCGTATCGCCCGGGGTCTCGAAATCCGGCGCCGCCTTGAAGGTCACCGCGCCGGTGGTGCTGCTGATGTCGAACAGCGCCGCATCGGCGCCGCCCAGCGTCCAGCTCAAGGTGGTGCCGGCATCGGGGTCGCTGCCCGCGGCCTGATAGACGGTGCCGCTCGCATTCTCGGCAAAACTTGCCGTGCTGGCAGAGGTGACGCTGGGCGCCTCATTCACACCGGTCACGGTAATGGCAACGGCCTCGGCCGCGCTGCTCAGCGTGCCGTCCGAGGCGGTGACGGTGATGTCATAGACATTGTCGCCGCCCGCATCGCCCGGTGCCTCGAAGTCTGGCGCCGCCTTGAAGGTCACCGCGCCGGTGGTGCTATTGATGTCGAACAGCGCTGCATCGGCGCCGCCCAGCGTCCAGCTCAATGTCGTGCCGGCATCCGGATCGGTGCCCGCGGCCTGATAGACGGTGCCGCTCGCATTCTCGGCAAAGTTCGCCGTGGCGGCGGAGGTGACGCTGGGTGCCTCGTTCACATTGGTGATGGCGAGGTTCAGCGTCTCGCCACCATTGTCCGATGTATCGACATAGGTGATCAGGATGCTCAGCGGCGCCGAGGTCAGGCTCTCATAATCGAAGGCTCCGCTCGCGGTCACCTCGAAGGTGTTGACATCGACCGAGAAGGTGACACCGCCGACCGGCGCGATGGCGATCGTGGCGACCGCCGCAGGGAAATTGGCCAGGTCCAGGTCGAGAAAGCCGACCGAGACCGACGAGCTGACATTCTCGGCAACACTGCCGCCGCTAAACCAGCCCAACACCACATTTGGCACGATGACGCTCCTTTCGAATGATGGGAGGAGCTTGCGCATGCCGACATTGCCATCCGGTAAACGGCGACGGGGGTGCGTTCGGAAATGTCGTCAGGCGTCGGCCAGGCGTCAGCCGAAGGCGGCGGCCACCCTCTCCCGTGCCCGGGCATCGAGGTGCAGGCCAAGCTTGCTGCGCCGCCAGAGCACATCATCGCCGTCGCGCGCCCATTCCCGCTCGCGCATCCAGGCCAATTCGCGCGCCGTCAGCCCGGCGCCGAAATCCTCGCCCATATCGGCCGCATCGCGTGCCCCACCGAGCATCATCGGCAGATCGCCACCATGCCGGCGCACCAGCCCTGGCAGCCCGGACAGCCAGGGGAAGCGCTGTGCCATATCGGCCTCGAAACCCGCCAGGCTCAGGCCGCCCAGATCGCCGCCCGGCAGGACCGCGCCGGCGGTCCAGGCAGTGCCCGCCCGACCCAGCGCGCCGCCCACCATGCCCGAGGCCTCCTCGGCCAGGCGACGATAGGTGGTGATCTTGCCACCATAGATGTTGAGCAGCGGCGCCCCGGCCAGATCGAGCTTCAGCACATAGTCCCGGGTGACGGCCGAGGGGTTTTCCGCGCCATCATCGAACAGCGGTCGCACGCCGGAATAGCGCCAGATGATATCGGCCGGCCGCACCGCCACCCGGAACTGGCGCGAGACGGCGGCGCAGAGGTATTCCGCCTCCGCTTCCGTGCAATCCGCGCGCGCGGCATCGCCCTCATGCGGCACGTCGGTCGTGCCGATCAGGGAAAAATCCCGCTCATAGGGAATGACGAAGACCACGCGGCGGTCGTCGTTCTGCAGGATATAGGCCTGCGCGCCGGCATACAGCCGCGGCACCACGATGTGGCTGCCGCGGATCAGTCGCACGCCACCCGCGACGCTGGCATGGGTCGCGGCCAGCGCCTGCGCCACCCAGGGGCCGGCGGCATTGACCAGGGCCCGCGCCCGCAGGGTGCGGCCATCGCTCAAGGTCACGTCCCAATGGCGGGGCTGGCGGGCGGCATTGACGAAGCCGGTCCGGGTCGCGACCTCGGCGCCGCGCGTCACCGCGTCGCGCGCATTCAGAATGACCAGCCGGCTATCCTCCACCCAGGCGTCGGAATAGGCGAAGGCGTGGGTGATGGCGGGCGATAGCGGCTCGCCGAAGCGATGGCCGGCGGTGCGAAACGCCTCCGCCCCCGGCAGCGTGGCGCGCCGCGCGAGGTGATCATACAGGAACAGCCCGGCGCGGATCATCCAGCGTGGCCGCATCTCCGGCCGGTGCGGCAGCACGAAGCGCAAGGGCCAGATGATGTGCGGCGCCATGCGCAGCAGCACCTCGCGCTCCGCCAGCGCCTCGCGCACCAGGCGGAACTGGTAATTCTCCAGGTAGCGCAGCCCGCCATGGATCAGCTTGGAGGAGGCCGAGGAGGTCGCCTGGGCCAGGTCGCCGCGCTCCACCAGCAGCACCTTGTGGCCACGCCCGGCCGCGTCACGGGCGATGCCGGCGCCGTTCACGCCGCCGCCCACCACCAGTATGTCATAGTCTGAACCGGGCTGATCCACGTCCCGCCAGTCCTTGCCGTGCCGCGCCCATATGGCGCCTTGGTGGCGGCCCGCAAATCCCGGCACGCGTAACCATCTGGCCAATCCGGCGTATCCTCCCCATCTTCCCATCAAAGGAAAAGGAGAGGGCCATGGCCGACACGCGCGAGACCGCCATTCTGGGCGGCGGATGTTTCTGGTGTCTCGATGCCGTCTATCGTGAGCTGAAGGGCGTGGTCGAGGTCGAAAGCGGCTATGCCGGCGGCCACCAGGCCAACCCCACCTACGAGCAGGTCTGCGCCAAGCGCACCGGCCATGCCGAGGTGGTGAAGGTTGTCTTCGACCCGGCGGCCATCAGCTTCACCGATATCCTGCGGATTTTCTTCACCATCCACGATCCCACGACGAAGGATCGCCAGGGTGCCGATGTCGGCCCGCAATACCGCTCCATCATCATCGCGCAGGACGAGGCGCAGATGGCGGCGGCGCGCGCGGTGATGGCCGAGATCGAGGGCCTGAAGCTTTGGGGCGCGCCCCTGGTGACGGAGTTGGTCGGTCCGCAGACCTATTGGCCGGGCGAGGCCGAGCATCAGGATTACTTCCGCCTCAACCCCTGGTCGGGCTATTGCCGCGCCGTGGTCGGCCCGAAAGTGGCAAAGTTCCGCAAGAACTTCATGACCCGGCTGAAGGAGACCGCGTGATGTTCGGCAGCAAGAGCGCCCAGGGAAGTTTCCCGGTCACCAGGACCGAGGCGGAATGGCGCGCCATATTGCGCCCCGATGCCTATCGGGTGCTGCGCGAGCACGGCACCGAGCGGGCCGGCACCAGCCCGCTCAACAACGAAAAGCGCAGTGGCATCTTCGTCTGCGCCGGATGCGGCACGGAGCTGTTCCAGTCGGACACCAAGTTCGAAAGCGGCACGGGCTGGCCCAGCTTCTTCGCGCCCATCGAGGGTGCCATCGCCACCACCACCGATCGCAGCTTCTTCATGACCCGCACCGAGGTGCATTGCGCCCAATGCGGCGGCCATCTCGGCCACGTCTTCCCCGATGGGCCGCGCCCCACCGGCCAACGCTACTGCATGAATGGCGTGTCCATGGACTTCAAGCCGGCCGAGTAAACCCCGCTGCCTTGCCAGCGCCGTATTGCTGGTGTCTGATCGGCGCCCCTCCGCTTTATGTGAGTTTCTGGTTGATGTGGCGCGCCTTCCCCCTCTTGCTGGTCTGCCTCGCCCTGGCGTTACCCGCCAGGGCGGACATGGTCTTCGTGCTGAATTCGGGCGATGCTTCGATTTCCGTGCTCGATGCGCGGGAACGGGTGGAAATGCGCAGAATGCCGGCCCTGCGGGAGGTGCATCACGCTGTCCTCACCCCCGATGGCGGCACGCTGGTGGTGGGCGATAGCGGTGGCAATGAGCTGATGTTTCTCGACCCCGCCAACGGGGAACTGCGCCGCCGCCTGCGGATCTCCAACCCCTATCACCTGGAATACAGCCCGGACGGCAAATACCTCGTGGTGGCCAGCCTGCGCCGTGACCAGGTGGATATCTACGATGCCGGCACGATGGCGCTGCTGGCCCGGCTGCAGCAGCCCGACAAGCCCAGCCACATCGCCTTCAGCCCCGAGAGCCGCTTCGCCTATGTCACGCTCCAGGGCAGCGGCGAGGTCGTTGCGGTCGATCTCGACAGGCGCGAAGCCGCCTGGACGGTTGCCGTCGGGCCCGAGCCGGCTGGCATCATCTGGCATCGCGGCCGCTTGATCATGGGCCTGATGGGCAGCACGGATTTCGTTCAGCTCAATCCGGAAACGCGGGAGGTGACGCGGGCCTTCTCCGTCGGCCGCGGCGCCCATGTCGTGGTGCCATCGCCAGACGGCCGAAGCCTCTACGCCACGGCCCGCGTCGAATCCGGCGTCTGGGAGGTGGATGCCGAGACGCTGGAGGTGAAGCGCCGCTTCGATGTCCAGGGAGGGCCGGACTGCATTGCCTTCGACCCCGATGGAAGGCTTTGGATAACGCTGCGCTGGCTTGGCCGCGTCGGCGTGCTCGACCCGCGGACCGGAACGCTGGAGCAAATCCGCGTTGGCCGCAGCCCGCACGGCATCTTCGTGATGCCGCGGCGCGAAGGCATGCGGGCGGATTTCGCGGCCATCATGCCAGGTGCCGTCTCCGGCAGCCGGCCGCTGCCCCGCCCGCTCGAGCCGCGGCAGGGCGAACACCCCGCCGACCGGCCGGTGCCCCCCATGGTCAGCGAGGCGCCCAGCCTGGCCCCCGGCCCCAGCCTGACGCCGCCGCGCCCGAGCCGCCGCACTGCGGCCGATGTGCCCAGCCTGATCATCACGCCGGTTCGGGTGGAGCCTGCGCGCTGATGCGGCGCCGGGTCCTGCTGGGTGGTTTGCTGGCCGCCCCGGCATTGGCCCCGGCACTGGCCCCGGCATTGGCGCAGACCTGCCGCGGCGGCACGCTCTACCTCACCATCGACACGGGCTGGTCGCGCGAGGCCGAGCAATTGGCCGAGGTGCTGCGCCGCCGTCAGGTCCGCGCCACGCTGTTCGTGGCACATGAGCCGACATTCCGCGGCGACCGCACGCTCGATGCCGCCTGGGCGCCGTTCTGGCGCGCCCGCGCGGCCGAGGGTCATGTCTTTGCCAGCCACACCTGGCGGCATTGGTATTTCTCCGGTGATGCCGGGCCGGGCCGTACCCGCTACGTCTCCCGCCGCAATGAAGGCGCCGAAACCCTGGAGCAGACCACGCTCTGCGCCGAACTCGCCCGGCCGATCGAGGCCTTGCGCGCCATGGTGCCGGGCGCGCCGGTGCTGCCGCTCTGGCGCGCGCCCGGCGGCATCGTCACGCCCGAGGCGAGGCGCATGGCCGCCGCCTGCGGCCTGCGGCACCAGGGCTGGACCGCCAATGGTTTCCTGGGCGACGAACTCTCCAGCGAGACCCATCCCAACGCCGCGCTGCTGCGCCGCAATCTGGAAAAAATCCGCGATGGCGAGGTGCTGGTGATGCATTGGGGGGTGCGCAGCCGGCGCGAGCCCTTCGCCGGGATTTTCGACGCGCTGATCGGTGGGCTGCAGGAGAAGGGCTTCTGTTTCGCTCCCCTGCCGCCACATGGCGCGTGATGGAGTTTCTCGAGGATCATTACCTGCGTCTCGTCACCTTCCTGTTCGAAGGCGGGGTGCAGCCCATGATGTATCGGCTGGGCCTGATGGAATGGGCCGAGGATGCCTTCGATTGGCTTGATTTCTTTCTCTTCGGCGTGCTGCAGGTCTCGATGGTCTACCTGATCTGCCGGCCGCTGGAGGCATGGAAGCCGGTGGAACGCGGCCAGTCCGGCCGCGCCGTGCGCACCGATGTGATCTACACCCTGCTGGCCCGGCTGGGGCTGCTGCCGCTGCTGGGCTTCGTGCTCTTCGCCGCCATGCAGGTGCGGCTCGAGGCGCTGCTGGCCGATAGCGGCTGGATCCCGCCCACGCTGGAGGACATATTCCCCAGCCTGCGCGAGACGCCGGTGCTGGCCCTGGCCATCTACATCGTGGTGCTGGATTTCTTCGAGTACTGGCGCCATCGCTTCCAGCATGAATGGCGCTGGTGGTGGACGCTGCATTCCATCCACCACGCTCAGGCGCATATGACGTTCTGGACCGATGACCGGAACCACGTGCTCGATGATGTGCTGGCGGCGGCCTGGCTGGCGGGGCTTGCGGTGCTGATCGGCGTGCCGCCGGGGCAGTTCCCGGTCATCCTGATGGTGCTGCGCCTTGCCGAAAGCCTGTCGCACGCCAATGCGCGGATCCATTTCGGCCGGGTGGGGGAGCGGCTGCTGGTCTCGCCCCGTTTCCATCGTCTGCATCACGGGGTGCTCAGCGTGGGTGCCGCGGGCAAGAACTACGCGGTGCTGCTGCCGGTCTGGGACTGGATGTTTGGCACGGCGGATTTCAGGCGCGATGTCTTTCCCGGCACCGGAGACCCTGGCGCACCGGAGGCTTACGTGAAGGGCGGCTGGCTGAAACAGCAGGTTGAGGGGTTGCGACAGCTCACCCGTGTCGTGCTGGGCCGCAAGGACAAGCCCGCGGCGCCGCGGTTGCCGGCGGAGTAGGTCAGGCAGGGTCAACCCCGCCCGGCATCACTTCAGGCGCGTTGCCCGCCGCTTCAGGCCCCGGGCGGCGTGCCCGCCACCGTTCCTTACTTGCCGCGATAGACGTCGATGATGTCAGACAGCAGCTTCAGCGCCTCATCCTTCGGCCGCTGGAAGGCGTTGCGGCCGACGATGGAGCCATTGCCGCCGCCGGCATGGATCGCGCGGACCTCGGCCAGCAGCGCATCCGCACCCTTGGCCTCGCCGCCGGAGAACACCACCAGGCGCCGGCCATTGAAGCAGGCCTTGACGATATGGGCGAAGCGGGCGGCGGCGTCCTTCACCTCGACGGGGTGGGACTGGTAGGTCTTCTTCGCGGCGTCGAGGAAGATCGCATCCGTCGGCGGCTTCACCTTGATGATGTGGGCGCCCATCAGCGCGGCCATATGCGCTGCATAGGCCGCGATATCCAGGGCGGTTTCGCCCACCTTGTCCAGCATCGGGCCGCGCGGGTAGCTCCACACCACCACGGCCAGGCCGACGGCCTTGGCCTCCTCGGCCATCTCGCGCAGCTCTTCCATCATCTCGAACTGGTATTCGCTGCCGGGATAGATGGTGAAGCCGATGGCCGAGCAACCCAGACGCAGCGCATCCGCGACCGAGGCCGTCACGGCCTGGTCCTTCGTGGTGGACAGGCTGTTGGAGCTGTTGACCTTCAGGATGGTCGGAATGCAGCCGGCGAAGCTGCCGGCACCGGCCTCGATCGGCCCGAGCGGTGCGGCATAGGCGTTCAGCCCCGCCTCGATCGCCAGCTCGAAATGATAATGCGGGTCATAGGCCGCGGGGTTGGGCGCGAAGCTGCGCGCCGGACCATGCTCGAAGCCCTGGTCGACCGGCAGGATCACCATGCGGCCGGTGCCGCCCAGCTTGCCCGTCATCAGGATGCGGGCGAGGTTGGCCTTGGTGCCGGGATTGTCGCTCTCATACCAGGAGAGGATTTCCTTGACCTTGCGGGTGAGCTTCATGGGGTGATTTCCTTTGCGGCTGGCGCGGCTTTAGCAAAGGCTGGCCCGGGCCGGAAGCCCGGGGTGAACATCACGCAATCACCACCCAATGGGTGGTCATATGCGCCGCCGGCTTCTCCGAGCCCTCGGCGAAGATGAGGATGTCGCCATAGATCATCCGCTTGCCGGCCTTCACCACGCGGGCCTCGGCCACCAGCGGGCCGGGGCCGGCGGGGGCCAGGAAGCTCACATTCATGCTGCTGGTGACGCTGTTGTCGCGGCCGGCATTGGTGGAGAGCAGCGCGGCCCAGATCGCCATGTCTGCCAGGCCCATCAGCGCGGGGCCGCAGACGGTATTGCCGGGCCGCAGCAGGTCGGGGTTGGCGGGCAGGCGCAGGCGTGCCGTGCCACCCCCGGCCGCCAGCAGCTCCACCCCCCAGATGCGGGTGAGTGGCAGGTGCGCATGCATGAAGGCCTGCATCTCCGCGATGTCGGTCAAACCGGCTCTCCGGCCATGGCGCGGCCGAGGCAGGGATTGGCGCCCATCCAGTAGCAAAGATCGGCCGGCCGATTGATGGCGAAGAGGGAAAAATCCGCCCGCAGCCCCGGTACCAGCATGCCGCGATCGGCCAGCCCCAGCGCCGCGGCGGCATGGCGCGTCACGCCCAGCAGCGCCTCGGGCACCGTCATGCGGAACAGGGTGCAGCCCAGGTTGAGCATGAGCAGCAGCGAACGCGCGGGCGAGGAGCCGGGGTTCATGTCGGTGGACAGCGCCATCCGTACCCCCAGCCTGCGCATCGCAGCCACATCGGGGTGCGCGGTCTCGCGCAGGGTGAAGGCGGCACCGGGCAGCAGCACCGCCACAGTCCCGGCGGCGGCCATGGCCGCCAGGCCCTGCTCATTGGCACGTTCGAGATGGTCAGCGCTCAGCGCGGCATGCCGGGCAGCGAAGGCGGCGCCTCCCTGGTCGGTCAACTGGTCGGCATGGAGCTTGACCGGCAAGCCGGCGGCCTTCGCGGCGGCGAAGACCCATTCCGTCTCCTCATTGGTGAAGCCGATCGAATCGGCGAAGGCATCCACCGCATCGGCCAACCCCGCGGCCGCGGCCAGCGGGATGATGGTCCCGGCGACATGGCGGGCATAATCGGCGCGCCGGCCGGCATATTCCGGCGGCGTGGCATGGGCGGCCAGCAGCGTGGTGCGGACATCCACCCGGCGTTCGCTCCCCAGGGCGCGGGCGACGCGCAGCTGCTTCAGTTCGTTTTCGGCATCGAGGCCATAGCCCGACTTGATCTCGATGGTGGTCACGCCCTCGGCCAGCAACCCGTCGAGCCGGGGCAGGGCGGCCGCCAGCAGCGCCGCCTCGCCGGCGGCCCGGGTGGCGCGCACGGTGGACAGGATGCCCCCGCCGGCGCGCGAAATCTCCTCATAACTGGCGCCGCCCAGGCGCTGCTCGAATTCCGCCGCGCGGTCGCCGCCGAAGACGAGATGGGTGTGGCAATCGATCAGCCCGGGCAGCAGCCAGGCGCCGGCGCAATCCAATTCCTGCGCCGCCGGGGCGGGCAATTCGGCCAATGGGCCGACCCAGGCGATGCGGCCATCATTGACCGCCACCGCCGCATTCTCGATCAGCCCCAGCCGGTCATCGGCCATGGTGGCGGCGTGGCAGTTCAGCCAGACCTGATCATACATCAGAATTCCCCGATCAGGGCCGAGAAGCGGCCGGCCCGCACCAGCGCCGAGACGGCGGCGATGTCGGGCGCCATCAACCTGTCCTTCTCCCAGAAACCGGCCACGCCGCGCACCAGCGCATGGGCCGCCTCCAGCGTTGTGGAGCTGCGCAGGGGGCGATGGAATTCCACCGCCTGCGCCGCCGCCAGCAACTCGATCGCCAGCATGTCGGCGAGGTTGCGGTACATCGGCCGCAGCCGCAGCGCCGCACCGGTGGCCATGCTGACATGGTCCTCCTGGTTCGCGCTGGTGGGCAGGCTGTCGGTCACCCTCGGGTTGGCGAGGTGGCGATTCTCCGCGGCCAGGGCGGCGGCGGTCACCTGGGCGATCATGAAGCCGGAATTCACGCCGCCCTCGCGCACCAGGAAGGCCGGCAGGCCGGAGAGTGCGGGGTCGATCAGCAGGGCCAGCCGGCGTTCGGAAATGGCGCCGGTCTCGGCCAGCGCCAGGGCCATGTGGTCGGCGGCGAAACCCACCGGCTCGGCGTGGAAATTGCCGCCCGAGAGCACCTCCCCGCCGATCACCAGCGGGTTGTCGGTGACCGCATTGGCCTCGCGTTCCAGAATGCCGGCGGCGTGGTCGAAGGCATCGAGGCAGGCGCCGAGCACCTGCGGCGTGCAGCGGATGGAATAGGGGTCCTGCACCCGTGGGTCGTCGATGCGGTGGCTTTCGCGAATGGCGCTGCCTGCCATGAGCCCGCGCAGGGCTGCGGCCACGCGGATCTGCCCGGGCTGGCCGCGCAGCGCATGGATCCGCGCATCGAAGGGCGTGTCGGAGCCGCGCAGCCCCTCGGTCGACAGCGCCGCCGCGACCAGTGCGGTGGCAAAGAGGCGGCGGCCGCGGAACAGCGCGTCCAGCGCGATGGCGGTGGAGACCTGGGTGCCGTTGAGCAGCGCCAGCCCCTCCTTCGGCCCCAGCACCAGCGGCGGCAGGCCGATCTGGCGCAGGGCCTCGGCCGCCGGCACATCCACGCCGCGCAGCAGGGCGCGGCCCTCGCCCACCAGCACCAGCGAGAGATGGGCGAGCGGCGCCAGATCGCCCGAGGCACCGACCGAGCCGCGCGAGGGGATGATCGGCAGCACGTCCTCGTTCAGCAGCAGCACCAGCGCCTCCACCACCTCAGGCCGCACGCCCGAGGCGCCGCGCGCCAGGCTCAGCGCCTTGAGCGCCAGGACCAGCCGGACGATGCGCGGCGCAAGTTTCTTGCCCACCCCTGCGGCATGGCTGCGCAGCAGGTTCAGCTGCAGCTCGGCCAGAGCCTCGGGCGCGATGCGGGTCTGCGCCAGCTTGCCGAAGCCGGTGTTCACGCCATAGAGCGCGGCACCACCCTCCAGCGCCGAGGCCAGCGCAGCATGGCTGGCCTGCACCGGCTCCTGCCAGCCCATGGCCAGCCGCAGGGAACTGCCCTCGCCCACCGCCCGCAGGGTATCGAGGCTGGCCTGGCCTGGCGTGACGGCATCACGCATCCGTGATCTCTTCTTGTTCGCGCATCATCGACCCAACTTGCAGGCCCGGGCCGGGTTTGCAACCGCCAAACGAAGACGCCAGGGCGGCCTCACGCCATCGAGGGCAGGTCGAGCCCGAATTCCCGGGCGCAGTCGCGCGCAATGTCATAGCCGGCATCGGCGTGGCGCATGACGCCTGTGGCGGGGTCGTTCCAGAGCACCCGCCGGAGCCGCCGCGCGGCATCGGGCGTGCCATCGGCCAGGATCACCATGCCGGAATGCTGGGAGTACCCCATGCCGACGCCGCCGCCGTGATGCAGCGACACCCAGGTGGCGCCGGAGGCGCAGTTCAGCAGCGCATTGAGCAGCGGCCAGTCGGAGACGGCGTCGGAACCGTCCATCATGCTCTCCGTCTCGCGGTTGGGGCTGGCGACGGAGCCTGAATCGAGATGGTCGCGGCCGATGACGACCGGGCCGATCTCGCCCCTGGCCACCATCTCGTTGAAGGCAAGGCCCAACCGGTGGCGCTGGCCGAGGCCCACCCAGCAGATGCGCGCGGGCAGGCCCTGGAAGGCGATTCTCTCCCGCGCCATGTCCAGCCATTGGTGGAGGTGCGGGTCGTCCGGGATCAGCTCGCGCACCTTGTCATCGGTCTTGCGGATATCCTCGGGGTCGCCCGAGAGCGCCGCCCAACGGAAGGGGCCGATGCCGCGGCAGAAGAGCGGGCGGATATAGGCCGGCACGAAGCCGGGGAAGTCGAAGGCATCGGCGACGCCCATGTCCTTCGCCATCTGGCGGATGTTGTTGCCGTAGTCGAGGGTCGGCACGCCCAT